>Ga0073934_10002403_pt1 | contig 39208 bp, 33 predicted proteins | sample LarsenN4metaG_FD_76834 | JGI IMG/M metagenome (GOLD analysis project Ga0073934, IMG submission 76834) | Hot spring sediment bacterial and archeal communities from British Columbia, Canada, to study Microbial Dark Matter (Phase II) - Larsen... ... | reverse complement strand
TGCACCACCTGCTGCTCGGGGCGTTCGGCGGGCCGCTGGTGATGACGAGCGGCAACGTGAGCGACGAACCGATCGCCACCGACAACGCCGAGGCGCTCGCGCGTCTGGCCTGCATCGCCGATGCGATGCTGCTGCACGACCGCGAGATCCACGCGCGCTACGACGACTCGGTCGTGCGGGTGGTCGGCGACATCGTCGAGCCGGTCCGTCGGGCGCGCGGCTACGCACCGTTCCCGCTGCCGCTGCCGTTCAGCTCCGACACCGACATCCTGGCCGCCGGGCCCGAGCAGAAGAACACCTTCACGCTGGTGCGCGGCGGCCACGCCTTCGTCTCGCAGCACATCGGCGACCTCGAGAACGCCGAGACGCTCGCGAGCTACGAGCACACCTACGAGCTGTACCGCCGCCTGTTCCGCATCGAGCCGCGGATCGTCGCGCACGACCTGCACCCGGAGTACCTCTCGACCAAGTGGGCACTGGAGCTGGGCCTGCCCACCGTGGGCGTTCAGCACCATCACGCGCACATCGTGAGCGTCACCGCCGAACACGGCTGCGACGAGCCGGTCGTCGGCATCGCCTTCGACGGCACCGGCTACGGCACCGACGGGGCGATCTGGGGCGGCGAGGTGCTCGTCTCGACCTGGGAGCGCTTCGAGCGCGTCGCGCACCTGCGCTACGTGCCGCTCGTGGGCGGTGCGGCGGCCATCCGGCGCCCCGCGCGCATGGCGCTGTCGCACCTGTGGGCGGCCGGCCTGCTGGAGCACCCCGGCGCCGACGCGCTGCGCGGCCGGCTGGCCGACGGCGAGGAGCGCGTGGTGCTCACGATGGCCGAACGCGGCGTCAACTCGCCGCCCACCAGCTCGATGGGGCGGCTGTTCGACGCGGTGTCCTCGCTGGTGGGCATCGCCGACGACGCCGGCTACGAGGGCGAGGCGGCGATCCTGCTCGAGGCCGCGGTCGATCACGGCGCTGACGGGGCCTACGAGTTCGCGCTCACTCCCGCGGATGAGCCCGGAGCGGGCGTGCATATCGATTGCGCACCCGTCTTCTCGGCAATACTCGATGACATCGCAGGTCAAATACCTACTGGGGTAATCGCAGCACGCTTCCATCGGGCGGTCGTCGGGTGTATAGTCACCAGTGCGCTCGAAGCAGCCTCACGCGCCGGCACGCGGAAGGTGGCCCTCGGCGGAGGAGTGTTCATGAATCGTGTCGTGCTAGGCGGCGCGGTCGACGCTCTGATGCAGGCAGGACTCACGCCACTCACCCACTCAAAACTGCCGGTCAACGACGCAGCGGTAAGCCACGGCCAAGCCGTGGTAGCGTGGGCAAGGCGCCACGAAGTCTGATCGCCGGCAATGGGGCCGGCCGCATGAAGAAGGAGACGCCGCATATGTGTCTCGCAATCCCCGCCAAGGTCGTCACGATCGATGAGTTCCGCATGGCCGAGGTCGACATCATGGGCGTGAGCCGCAAGGTCTCGCTCGACCTGGTTCCCGAGGCCAATCCCGGCGACTACGTCCTGGTCCACGCAGGCTTCGCGCTCCAGGTGGTCGACGAGCAGACCGCCGACGAGACGCTCGAGCTGCTCAAGACGCTCCCCTTCTTCATGGAGGAAGAGGGCCTGGTCGCCGAGGAGGCGTAAGGCCCATGGATCTCTCAGGATTCCGTGACCCCGAGATCGCCCGGGGTCTCATCGACGCTATCAACTCCGCCGAGCCGGGTCGCGAGATCAAGCTCATGGAGGTCTGCGGCACCCACACCGTCTCGATCGCCAAGAACGGCCTGCGCGGCGTGATGCCCGAGTGGCTCACCTTGCTGTCGGGCCCCGGCTGCCCGGTGTGCGTCACCGCCAACCACGACATCGACACCGCCATCGCGATCGCGCAGCGCCCTGACGTGACGCTCACGACCTTCGGCGACATGATGAAGGTCCCGGGCAGCTACTCCTCGCTCACCCGCGAGAAGGCCGAGGGGCGCGACGTGCGGATCGTCTACTCGCCGCTCGACGCGCTCGCACTCGCCGCCAAGGAGCCGGAGCGCCAGGTCGTCTTCGTCGCCGTGGGCTTCGAGACCACCGTGCCGCTGATCGCCGCCGCGATCCTGCGCGCGCAAGAGGCCGGGCTCACCAACTTCAGCGTCTTCTCCTCGCACAAGACGGTGCCGGCGGCGCTCGGCGCGCTCGTCAACGACCCCGACGTGAAGGTCGACGCATTCATCCTGCCCGGCCACGTCTCGACGATCATCGGCCTGGAGCCCTACCGCTTCCTCGCCGAGGAGTACCACGTCCCTGGCGTCATCGCCGGGTTCGAGCCCATCGACATCCTGCAGGCCATCTGGATGCTCGTTCAGCAGCTCATGGAGGGCCGCGCCGAGATCGAGATCGGATACCGCCGCGGCGTCGAGCCCCAGGGCAACGTCACCGCGCAGCACATGGTCGAGCAGGTCTTCCAGCCGTGCGACGCCGACTGGCGCGGCATCGGCGTGATCCCCGGCACCGGCCTGGAGCTTCGCGAGGAGTACGCGGCCTTCGACGCCACCAAGCGGTTCGGCACGATCGACGTGCCCGAGCCCAAGGAGATCAAGGGCTGCCAGTGCGGCGACGTGCTGCGCGGAATCGTGCTGCCGTTCGAGTGCAAGCTGTTCGCCCGCGCCTGCACGCCCGAGCACCCCGTGGGACCGTGCATGGTCTCCTCGGAAGGCTCGTGCGCGGCCTACTACCGCTACACGGACTACGGAAAGCCCGACGCGTAGGAAGTACCTGCTCGCGCGTCCGACCCCGAAAGGCGCCCCATGCGCTCAGACCGCATCCTGTTGGCTCACGGTTCCGGCGGCACGATGATGCGCGAGCTCATCGACGAGGTCTTCGTCGAGGAGTTCGCCGAGGACGCGCTCAAGCGCCTCGACGACGCGGCGTCGCTCGAGTTCAGCGGTGACCGGCTCGCGTTTTCGACCGACACATACGTCGTGAACCCGATCTTCTTCCCGGGCGGCGACATCGGGCGTCTCGCGGTCTGCGGCACCGTCAACGACGTGGCCACGAGTGGTGCGACCCCGCTGTATCTCTCGGTGGGCTTCGTGCTCGAAGAGGGCTTCTTGGTCGAGGACCTGCGCACCATACTGCACTCGATGCGCGACGCCGCGCGCGAGGCCGGCGTGCATATCGTCACCGGCGACACCAAGGTCGTGGGCAAGGGCCACGCCGACGGCATCTTCATCAACACCGCGGGCGTCGGCGCGCTGCCGGCCGGCCGCGACCTGTCGGGCTCGTACTGCAGGCCGGGCGACAAGGTGCTGCTCTCGGGCACGCTGGGCGACCACGGCATCGCGATCGTCTCGATCCGCGAGGGCCTCGAGTTCTCCACCGACATCCAGACCGACGCCGCCCCGCTCAACGCGCTCGTCGCTGCCGTCATCGAGGCGGCCCCCGACACGCGCTGCTTCCGCGACCCCACCCGCGGCGGCATGGCCTCGACCCTGAACGAGCTCGCGGCGGCCTCGGGGGTGTCGATCACCGTCGACGAGACGCTCGTACCGGTCGACCCCCAGGTCCGCGGCGCCTCCGAGATGCTCGGCTACGACGTCTTCCAGGTCGCCAACGAGGGCAAGATGATCGCGATCGTGCCCGCCGAGCAGGCCGACGCAGCACTCGCCGCGATGAAGGCAGCGCCCTACGGTGATAACGCCGCGATCGTCGGCGAGGTCGCCGAGAGCCCCAGCGGCAAGGTCTACGTGCGCACCGCGTTCGGCGCGACGCGCGTGATGGACATGCTCGTCGGCGAGCAGCTGCCGAGGATCTGCTAGCCCCCTCAGCCCGGCTCATCTCCGCGCTCGATGCCTCCGAGCGCAGGCTCCGGCCTGCGCTACACTTGGCTGCATGACTCAGACCCCCGCAGACACGCAGACCAGCCGCCTCGCGGGCGTCGGCCGCGTGGCGGCTGCGGGCCTCATCTGGGGCACCATCCCGCTGATCATCCGCTTCGCCGATGGCGCGCCCGCGGTGACCGTCTTCTTCCGCATGTTCTTCGGCGGGCTGGTCGTGGCCGCGTGGATGGCGGGCAGCGGGCGTCTCGGCGAACTGAAGGGGCTGGGGACGCGCAAGCTCATCCAGGTCGGCATCCAGGGCCTGATCCTGACGCTCAACTGGTTCCTGTTCCTCACCGCGCTCGACCTCACCAACGTCGCGACCGCCGAACTGCTCGCCTACTGCGGGCCGGTCTTCGTCGCGGCGCTCGCCCCCGCGGTCACCGGCGAGCGCTTCGACGCGCGCATCATCGGGCCGCTCGCGCTGGCGCTCGGCGGCATCGTGGTGATCCTCGCGCCCCAGGGACTCGCCGTGGCCGAGCCCTCCGAGCTGCTGGGCGCCGGCATGGCGTTCGCCTCGGCGCTGACGTACGCGGCGCTGCTGCTGCGCTCCAAGAAGATCTTGCGCGGCATCTCGAGCGGCGCGCTCATGGTGATCGAGTACACGGTCGCCTCGGTCGTGCTCGCCCCGTTCGTCGTGTCTGCCTGGCGCTCGGGTGATATGCCGAGCAGCCCGGGCGCCTACGCCGCGCTCGTCACGCTGGGCGTCGTGCACACGGGCCTGACCGGCGCGCTGTTCCTCGGCGGCCTGCGCCGTGTGCGCACCGACCGCGTCGCGATCCTCATGTACCTCGAGCCCGCCTCGGCGGTGGTGTTCGCCGCGCTGTTCCTCGGCGAGGCGCTCACCGTCACGACGGTGCTGGGCGGGGCGATGGTCATCGGCGGCGGGCTGTTCGTCGCGCGTCTCGAAGAGCAGGTCGAGGCCGTGCCGCTCGAAGCCGCCGGTACCGAGGAGGAGGACGAGCCCGCGAGCGGGAATGAACCTCTCGACCCCGAGCACACCGAGGAGACCTCGTGAGCGCACTCGACCGACTGGCCGCCGCTGACGCCCCCGCACGCCTGCGGGCCCGCGACACCTCGCTGTTCACCGACGACCCGGGCACCGCTGCCCTCGTCGCCGACCGCTTGGGCTGGACCGACCTGGCCGAGGCCGCACCCGGCGTCATGCCGCACGTCAGGCGCCTCGCCGAGAAGACCGCGGCCGAGGGCGTCACCGACATCGTGCTGCTGGGCATGGGCGGCTCTTCGCTCGCGTCGCTCGTCATGGGCGCGGTGCTCGGGACGCCGCAGGCGCGCCTGCACGTGCTCGACACCGTCTCGCCGATCACCGTGCGCGCCACGCTGGCCGCGCTCGATCCCGCACGCACCGTCTACGTCGTGGCGAGCAAGTCGGGCGGCACCATCGAGCCCAACACGCTGTACGCGATCTTCCGGGCGCACGCCGACGAGGCCCTCGGCCGTGAGGCGGCGGGGCTGCGCTTCGTGGCGGTCACCGACCCCGGCTCGTCGCTCGAGGAGCTCGCCGGTCGCGAGGGGTTCTCGGCGTGCGTGTTGGCGGAGCCGACGGTGGGCGGGCGGTTCAGTGCGCTCACGGCCTTCGGGCTCGTGCCGGCTGCGCTCATCGGAGCCGACGTCGACGCGCTGCTCGAGCGCGCCGCACAGATGGAGGCCGCCTGCTCGCAGCCGGACCCGCGCGACAACCCGGGCGCCCGGCTCGCCGCCTTCATCGCCGACGCCCACGCCGCCGGCCGAGACAAGCTCACGATCGTCGCCTCTCCGGAGCTGGCCACGTTCGGACTGTGGGTCGAGCAGCTGGTCGCCGAGTCGCTCGGCAAGCACGGAACCGGCGTGGTCCCGGTCGTCGAGCTCGCGCAAGGCGTGCCGAGCGGCTACGGACCGGATCGGGCGGTGGCGGTCGTGCGGTATGCGGGCGACGAGGCGCTCGCCGACTTCGCGCGCGACCCGGGCGGGGTGCCGGCGATCGACCTGGTGCTCGACGGCGCCTACGACCTCGGGGCGCAGTTCGTGCGCTGGGAGCATGCGATCGCGCTGACCGGGCACCTGCTGGGCATCAACCCGTTCGACGAGCCCAACGTGGCCGAGGCCAAAGCCGCCACCGAGGCGGTCCTGTCGGGCACCGCAGCGCCGCTCGCTCCGGGCGCGCGCGCAGGCGACGTCGCGATCACCTTCGCAGGCGGCCTGAGCGATCCCGGGCACCCCGACCACTCGCTGACCACCGCGTGCGCCCATGCGCTCGAAGCGCTGCACCGGGGCGACTACCTCGCGATCGTGGCGTACCTGCCCGACGACGCCGCGCTGCTCGCTCCCCTGCACCACGCGGCACCGCTCGTCGCCGGTGCGCAGGGCTGCGCCGTCTGCGTCGAGCTGGGCCCGCGCTACCTGCACTCGACCGGCCAGCTCCACAAGGGCGGGCCGAACACCGGCGTCTTCGTCGTCGTGACGACGCGCGACGAGTCCGATGTCGAGGTGCCGGGACAGGAGTGGACGCTCGCCGAGCTGCACCGGGCCCAGGCAGAAGGCGACCTGCTGACGCTGGCAGCGCACGACCGTCGCGCGCTGCGCATCGACCTGCCGGACGCCTCGCATGCGTCGGTGACTGCGGTCGCACGCGCGCTGCTCGGCGCCGCGGGCGTGGGACTCGACTAGCGCGCGGGCGGCTCGATCTCATCGAGCGCGACCAGCTCGAATCGGGGCTCGCCGTCACCGAGCTCGAGGATCGCCACGCTGCGCGACGGCTGCCTGCGGCGCTGCGAAGCCGAGCCGGGATTGACCACGAGCACGCCGCCGTGCCACTCGTTTCGCGGTGCGTGGCTGTGGCCGCACACCACCACATCGACGTCGTCAGGTATCGGGCCGAGGCAGCCCAGGTCGTGCAGCAGCACGAAGCGCACGCCCGCGATGGCGAACCGGGCGAGCCCGTCGAGCGCGTAGCCCGGGACTTCGTAGTCGCAGTTGCCGAGCACCGCGTGGACTGGGGCGATCGCCTCGAGCTTCCACATGATGTCGGGGCCGCCGATGTCGCCGGCGTGCACGATCGCGCTCACGCCCTCGAAGGCCTCGAACACCCGGTCGTCGAACACGCCGTGGGTGTCCGAGATCAGGCCGACGCGCACGACCCCGTCGCCCTGACCCTCAGCCGCCTGTCGCCGTGCGGGACTCAGAGCCCGAGGGCCTTCTTCAGCGCAGGCACGCGGCGGCGCGACACCGGGATCTGGGTCGCGTTGGCGTCGGTCAACGTCAGCAGCAGCGTGCCGCCGTACATCGGCACGACCTCCTTGACCGACGAGAGGTTGACCAGGTAGCGGCGGTGGATCCGGAAGAAGCCGACGGGCTCGAGCTTGGTCTCGAGTGACGCGAGCGACATCGTCGACAGGTAACGGTCCGCCTCGGTGTGCAGGTAGCTGTAGTCGTCCTTGGCCATGATGAACAGGATGTCGTCGACGCTGACAAGCAGCTTCTTGCCGGCCTTCTCGACCGGGATGCGCTCGACCTTGGCCGGCGCCTGCTCAGCGACCGGTGTCAGCCGCGCGACGGTCTTGCGGAGCCGATCGAGCTCGACGGGCTTGACCAGGTAGTCGGTCGCCTTGACCTCGAACGCCTTGACCGCGTGCTCCGAATGGGCCGTGATGAAGACGATCGCGGGAGGGTTGGCCAGCGCGGCGAGCGCCTCGGCGAGCTGCACGCCCGAGAGGCCCGGCATGTTGATGTCGAGGAAGATGACGTCGTACGGGATGGCCTTGATCAGCTGCAGCGCCTCCATGGCGTTGCTGGCCTCTCCGATGACCTCGACGCCGCCGGCCTCGCCCAGCAGGAACCGAAGTTCCGACCGCGCCGGAGCCTCGTCGTCGACCACAAGTGCCTTGAGCATCCACGCCTCCTCGTCGAAGCGCGCCCCCACCCGTAGCGCCTGCACTACACCGGGGCCGATGTGGTGCAGGTCACAGTGTATCCGCTTGCGCCCGCGCGCGCGACGGTTTCAGCCGTTGACCTGCATCGAAGCCAGGGCGTATCGCTCGGGCACCTCGGCCATTCCGGCAGCGGTGTAGAGCCGGCGAGCGGTCTCGTTGGACTCCTGCGTGCACAGCGTGAAGGTGTGAGCGCCCACGCCCTCGGCCCACTCGGCGGCCTCGCCCAGCAGCAGCGCACCGACCCCGCGCCCCCGGGCCGATACCCGCACCGCGAGCCGGCCCAGCGTCGCCGAGCCGGAGCGCACCACGCACGTCGAGTAGCCGAGCAGCTCGCCCCAGGGCCCGGTCGCCACGCTCACGCGCTCGTCGCCGAGCACGCGGATGAGCTCGGGCTCGCCGTAGCGCCAGAACTCGTCGAAGCACTCGGCGTCGATGCGCTCGAGCTCGCCGAGGTCGCCCATCCCCGCCGCCCGCACCGAGATGCCGAGACGTGCCTCCGGGCGCGCAACCAGCCCGGCGGGCGCCTGCAGCGCCACGATGGGCTCGCGCACGGTCATGCCCGCCTCGAGGTACGGCGCCAGCGCCGCCTCGCCCAGCAGCGGCGAGAGCACCTCGCCGAAGCCCTGGGCGCGCGCGATCGACCCGACGTCGGCGACGTAGGCCGAGACCTCGTGCCGAGCGACCCACAAGCCCTGGATCGCGCAGATCTCCAGGTGCTCGCGCCACCGCTCGAGCAGCGTCACCTCGCCGCGCTCCCCCACCTGCAGCCGCCACGGCGCCGCACGCCTGAGTTGCTCGAGCTCGGCGGCGGTCGTGACCAGGCGCGCCGAGCGCACGAGCGGCCAGACGCGCGCCACCTCCTCGTCGCGTGCCGGCCTCAGCGGGCTCACAGCCATCCCGCTTCCTGCGCGATCACGAGCGAGCCGACGACGACGAGCAGCACCGCGAAGGCGATGCGCACCGCGCGCTCGGAGGCACCCAGCGTGATGCGCGAGCCGATGAGCGAGCCGGGCACGATGCCGACCGCGAGCGCGGCCGCGATCGGCCACACGGTGTTACCGAGGGCGGCGTGGCTGATGGTGCCCGGGATGGCGAGCAGCAGGATCGCGACGAGCGAGGTCCCGATGGCGCGCTTGGCGGCCAGACGCCCGAAGCGGGTCATCATCGGCACCATGATGAAGCCACCCCCCAGGCCGAGAAACCCGCTGTAGAGCCCGGTGATGGCGCCGATGCCTAGGCCCAGCGGCCAACTGAGGGACTCGCGCTGCGCGTCGGCCGCGTCGGCGTGCGCGCGCGGGCGAAGGACCTGCAGCGTCATGTCGGCCGCGGTGTAGAGCACGACGGCGACGAGCACCGCGAGCACGATGGAGCCGCCGAGGCGCTCGGCGAGCCATGCGCCGGCGACCGCCGTGGGTAGCCCGCCCAACCCAAGACGCACGCCGCTGCGCCAGTCGGCCGAGCCGGCCCGCAGGTAGGTGAAGGCGCCGGTCGCGGCGCTCGGGAAGATGACCGGCAGCGAGGTGCCGACCGCCGTCAGCCCGTCGAACCCCAGCACGAGCGTCAGCGCCGGCACCATGACGACCCCGCCGCCGATGCCGAACGCGCCGGAGAGCACGCCCGCGCCGAGCCCGATGGCCACGGCGAGCAGCGTGTCGGTCACGAGGCTACTCCGAGGGGACGACGGGGAAGCGGCCGGTGAGCGCCGAGCGGTCCATCTTGCGCTCGCCGCTGAACAGCGTGCGCAGGGCGACGTCGTCCCACACGCTCTCCATCATGAGCGGCCAGCGGCGCTGGAACTCGAAGTAGTGCTGGCAGTGCTCGCGAGCATAGTCGCTGGCGTCCTTGACCGCGTGGAGCGCCGCGTTGAAGTAGCGGCCCTTCTCCTCGCGAGACACCGCGCGCAGCAGACCCGTGGCCGCGGCCTTCCAGCTGATCGAGGAGTCGATGAAGTCGCCGGGGTACGGCGCCATCGACTTCGGGGTGACCTGGCGCAGGTCGACCTGGGACTTCGCGAACTCGATCTTGCGGTGCTCGTAGACGAAGCGGTAGACGTCCTGGCGGAAACGCAGCGCCTCGCTGACCGGCTCGGGCGGCAGGTGCAGGACCTTCCACTCGTCGTCGATGAAGACGTCGCCGCCGTGCATGCGCACGTTGATCACGTAGTCGATGTCCTCGCCGCGGGTGACCCACGGGTCGAAGCCGACCGAGTTGAACATGTCGCAGTGCAGCGCCATGCAGCCGCCGAAGGCGACCTTGGCGCGCTGGAGCCTGGGCGGCTTCATCACGATGTCGAGCGCCGAGTTGAACGAGTCGCGCTGGCGCCAGAACATGTCGGACCAGTGCGGCTCCTCGGTCTTCTGGTAGCGACCCTGCTCGTCGACGTAGTAGCCGCTCTTGGCCAGCAGCGGCGTGCCGTCCTGCAGCTTGGCGCCCAGCCCGTACAGCGCCTTCTCGAGGAAGTACTCGTCGAGCACGACCTCGTCGTCGTCGAGGAACACGACCGCGTCGTGCCCGAAGACCGCGGCCGCGATGAGCCCCACGTTGCGCACGGCGCCGTAGCCGTTGAGCGTGACGCCCTCGATCATGTCCGAGAACTCGAGCTGCTCGAGTCGGCGGTGCAGCGAACCCATCTCGGCCGGCCCGACGACGAACGCGTCGAGCCCGGGGAAGTCGGCGACGATGTCGCGGACGCGATCCTCGGCCTGATGCTCGATCGAGGGGTCGGTCGCCGCGGCGATCACGACCACGCGGCCCAGCCCGTTGACGCGCTGCACGGACTCGAGGCACTGCGCGAGCGTGCCCTCGGAGTCGATGGGCGTCGGGTGGTCGTAGATGGCGGCCGACTCGTCGACGCTGCGTCCACGGACGCTACGGCGGCGGGTCCAAAACGTCGGTATGACGAGGACTGGTTCCACGGTGTCGGTATCTCCTCGAAGGTGCGTACACGTCTCGGGCCGCTATCAAGCGACCCGCAACATGATACCGCTCATCGCCGACACGTGCCTCAGCGGTCGATGGTCGCGGGCCCTCCCTCGAGGCTCGAGGCGAGCTGCTCGGCGATGTTGGTCTCGGTCACCAGGCAGCGCTGCAGCGACTCCTCGAGCACCCGGTACGGGCGCGTGCCGATGAGCAGCTCGTTACAGATCAGGGCGGCCGGCGTGGCCGTCACTCCGAACGCCAGCGCGAGGTGCGTGAACTGGTGCAGCCGATCGTCGAAGCGCCCCTCGACGAAGGCGAGCGAGACATCGTCGGGGTCCAGCGCGTGCTCCTCGGCGATGCGCAGCAAGACCTCCTCGCGCCCGATGTCCTCGCCCCGCCCGCTGTAGGCGGCGAAGATCGCCTCGTGCATGGCCTCGTGCGCCTCGGGCCCGAGCGCGCGGGCGTACTCGCCGAGCGCGAGCGCGAAGTGGGTGTTGGGGACGAAGTCGGGGAAGACGAGGTCGAGCCCGCCCTCGGCGGCCATGAGCTTCATGTGCTCCTCGATATGCTCCGAGTGATGCCCGCCCAGCTGGTCGATGCTCACGCCCTCCGCCGGCATGGTGGGCCGCAGCTCGTAGGGAATGAGGAACAGCTCGGCGCCGTGCTCGGCGCGCAGCCGCTTGAAGCGCGGCCAGTCGAGATAGCAGAACTGGCAGGCGTAGTCGAAGAACACGAGAACGCGCGGTGTCACCTGGGTATCTGCCTGAGCGTCGCTCATGCGGGCCGGTCCTTTCGGTTCGACATCCTGACGTTGAGGTCCGCGCCGCAACGGCTGCAGCGCCCCAGCTCGTCGACGCCCAGCACACGTGCCGAGAAACCCGTGCGCGAGACGGCGGTCGCGCCGCACGACGGACACCGGGTGTCCTCGCCGGTCTCGGTGGCGACGTTGCCGAGGTAGACGTGGTGCAGGCCGGCCGAATGCCCCAGTTCAACGGCGCGCTCGAGCGTGGCGAGCGGCGTCGGCGGCAGGTGGGAGAACTCGAGGTAGGGCACGAACCGGCTCACGTGCCACGGCGTGTCGGGCGACAGCGACCCGGCGATCCACTCGGCGATCGCGGCCAGCTCGCTGTCGGCGTCGTTGATGGTCGGCACGATGTTGGTGACGCACTCGACGTGCATCCCATGCACGTGCATCGCGCGCTCGGCCGCGGCGCGGACCGCCTCGGCATGGCCCACGCGGCACAAGGTGCGCTGCGCTTCCTCCGAGAACGCCTTGACGTCGGTGCGCCACACGTCGATGACCTCGGCGAACAGGTCGAGTCCGGCCTCGGTGACGTAGCCGTTGGTGACCATCACGGTGAACAGCCCGACCGAGCGCGCCTCACGCGCGGTGTCGCGCACGTACTCGAGCCAGATGACCGGCTCGTTGTAGGTGAACGCCACACCCTCGCACCCGGCATCGAGCGCGAGCGCCACGAGCATCTCGGGGGGCACGAAGCGGGTCGGCGCGTCCTCATCGGCGCGCGAGATCTGCCAGTTCTGGCAGTGACCGCACCGCATGGAGCACCCCACGCTACCCGCCGACATCACCGAGGTCCCCGGACGGTAGTGGAACACCGGCTTCTTCTCGATCGGGTCGGCAGCAAGCGAGCTGACCAGCCCGTAGGTGAGCGCCCTGAGCTCGCCGCCCACCACGCCGCGCGCACCGCACACGCCCAGCTTGCCCTCGGCGATCAGGCACGCGTTGGGGCACAGCCCGCAGCGCACCCGCTCGCCCTCAGGCGTGCCGAGCAGCGCCGGGTGCGCCTGTGATGTCGTGACGGTGTCCACCCACAGTGCTTACCCGCTTCACGGCCGCGGCAGGCCGCATGCGCGCTCAGCCGGCGGCGATCTCCACGCGGTCGCGGCCGTGGCTCTTGGCGCGGTAGAGCGCGGAGTCGGCGGCCTGCAGCAGCGTCTTGGCGTCACCCGTGTCGGGCCCGAACGCCGCGACACCGAACGAGGCGCGCGTGGCCAGCGGGACCCCTGCTCCGTCGACGCTCAGGCGCTTGAGCGAGCCGCGGATCTTCTCGGCGACGGCCCAGGCGTCGGTCTTGGAGGTGCCGGGCAGCACGAGCGCGAACTCGTCGCCCCCGTAGCGCACGGCGACGTCGGTGCCGCGCAGCTCCGAGCGCAGCAGCACACCGACGGTACGCAGCATCAGGTCGCCGGCGGCGTGGCCGTGGCGGTCGTTGACGAGCTTGAAGTCGTCGAGGTCGACCATCACGAGCGACAGCGGCGTGGAGTAGCGCCGGGCGCGCGCCACCTCCTCGGCGAGGCGCTCGTCGAAGGCGCGTCGGTTCATCAGACCGGTCAGCTCGTCGACGGTGGCGGCCTCGCGGTAGCGCTCGCGCTCGCGCTCGAGCACCTTGACCTGCAGCGGGAAGCACAGGTCCCACGTCGAGTTGCCCAGGCAGATGGCCGCCGCGTGCTCGATACAGGTGGCGTAGCCGCAGGCCCCGCAGTCGATCGCGTCAGCGCGGCTCTCGAACTCGCCGGCGGCGAGCACCGCGTCGATCTCGGCGTCGGACGGCTCGCGCATCGGCGCGGGCGCCGGCTCGAAAACGCGGCCGAGCTCGACGGCGGGCAGTGCGGACAGCAGCGTGCGCGAGTCGATTGCGGGCGGCGGTCGACGGTCGCGCTCGGAGACCACGATGTTGCGCTTGGCGAACACGGACAGGTCGGCTCCCACGCACGGCCCGTCGATGCAGCCCTCGCAGTTGAGCATGTCGATCACGGCGGGCGCGGTCTCGCCCCGCACCAGGGCCGCGAGCAGGCGGTCGATCTCGTCGAGTCCCCTGACCGTCGCGATGTCGCGGTCGGTGAGGTCGCGCTCGGACAGCGTCGCGCGCGGGAAGCCGTCGGTGACGGAAAGCTGCTTCACGGGGGCCGGCGGCACCGGAGCGCCCGCCGAGTCATCCGGCGCACCCCTTCCGTCCAGCAGCGACTCGAGCTCGTCGAAGCCGATGGCGACGTCGACCGCGCCAGCGAACCGCTCGTCGAGCGCCTCTTCCTTGCGCGCCCAGCACGGCGACACGTAGACGACCGCGACGTCGCCGGGATACATCGAGCGCACGAGGCGCGCCTGTGCGATATACGGGGGCACGATCGACACGAGCGCGTCGGTGAGCTGCGGGTAGAAGCGCCGCACCCAGTCGACCGCCACGGGGCAGGTGGAGCGCAGTTTGGGCAGCAGCCGGTCGCCGCGCGTGTGCGCCTGCTCGTAGGCCGCCGCGACGAGCTCCTCGCCGAGCACCGTGGTCTCCACCGCCGAGAAACCCGCTGCCCTCAGCTCGGTCTCGACCCCTGCGGGATCGCGCGGGTGGAGCGCGGCCACGTACTCGCTCGCGAGCAGCGCCACGACGGGACGTCCGTCGCTCAGCAGCGAGCGGACCGCAGGCAGGTCGTCACGCACGACGTGGCCGGCGTGCCCGCACTCGGTCACGCACTGGCCGCAGGCGACGCAACGCTCCTCGATGACCTGGCTGACGCCGTCGACCACGCGCAGCGCCTTGGCCGGGCAGTGGCGTACGCAACCCCAGCACCCGACGCAGTGCTCGGAGTGCCGCGCGATGAGCGCAGCCCGGTACGGTGCCTCGTGCGTCCTCTCCGGTTCGATCCCGGTCACGCGTCCTCCCCGCTACTGACGGCCTTGCGCCAGCTCGGCGATCCCCAATCGCTCGAGCGCCTTGGCCAGCGGCCAACCGAGCCCGTAGACCACGACCGCCTGACCCAAGCCGACGAACGCGACACCGAAAAGGTACATCGGCAGCCACGCGCCCTCCAGGTCGATTCCCGTGAACGGCACGACATAGACCCCGAAACCCGCAAGCAGCCACGGGAGGTACGCCGGGACGATGAGCGCGTTGAAGACCACGGGGCCGAGCAGCGCGACCGCCCGGCGATCGCGGTAACGCCACGTCCACCACGCCCCGAGAAGCGTGGCGGCGGAGCCGAAGATGACGTCGAGCAGCGCCAGCGGGCTGCCGCTCTGGACGAAGGTGACGGTGTTGGCCACCACCGAACCCAGGGCGAGGCCCGGGACAGCGGCAGGCGTGAACAGGGCGATCACGGTGAACGCCTCGCTCACGCGGAACTGCACCGGCCCCCACGCCAAGAAGCTCAGCGTCTGGATCGACAGGATCGTGAGCGCCGCGTAGACGGCGGCGATGAGGCCGGCCTGGGCGATGAGACGGGAGCGGGGCATGAGGCTTCAGGTCCTCCATCGGAGCGTTGTGCGCGGGGGCACACTTTAACAAGCCGGGCGCTCCGGTGTCTGCCCCAACCCCTATACTTGTCGAACACATACGCGCGCGCAGGGGTTCGGCCCACGAGTGGCCGAGCGCGCAATCGAGGGGGCGCATCGTGCGCCCTGGAGGGAGCACGCCGATGGCTGCCAAGCACTACTCACGAACGGGGGTGCTCCTGCTGGTCGCGCTTGCCATGTGCACGTCGCTGCTCGCCGGCGCCACCATGGCCGCGGCGGGTCCGCAAGAGGACACCATGAGCCTCACGGACCTGCAGTCCAAGCTCGACGCCGAGCCCGACGGCATCGTCGACGGCTACTTCAAGACGGTCCTCAAGGGCTCGACGATCTCGACCCTGCCCTGTGAGATCCTCGCGATCACCTCTGACGACTCCGGGGCGAGCAACGCCCAGTACGGCCTCATCATGTTCCGCGGCACCGGGCCGCAGATGGAGTCCTTCGGCGGGATCGTCGCCGGCATGTCCGGCAGCCCGATCTACGTCGACGACAAGGTGGTCGGCGCCATCTCCTACGGTGACATGTTCACCCTTGGAGGCACCGGCCTGGCCACGCCGATCGACGCGATGGTCGCCATCGAGGACTTCGACATCAACACGATCCAGTCGCTTTCGGCGCCGGTCGCCGTCGGCGGCAAGCTCGTCAGCGACGTCGTCGTCACCTCCGACGAGCGCACCGCCCGCGCGTTCGACGCGCAGCCCAACTCGCTCGTCTTCAAGCCGCTCGCCACGCTGAGCATCGGCGGGCTGGCGCCCTCGTCGCGCGGCTACAAGGCACTGGCCAAGGAGGCCGCCAAGAACGGCTTCGACGTCGCTCCGCTCGTCGGGCCGCTCGGCCTGAGCAAGGATGGCTTCTCCACCGACTTCGAGCCGGGCTCGGCGGTCGGCGCGATGATCGCTCGCGGCGACTTCTGGGTCGGCGGGATCGGCACGGTCACCTACGAGGACTCCCCCACGGTCGTGGCATTCGGCCATCCGATGGAGTGGGATGGCGCGAGCAACTGGGGTCTGGCCAACGCATGGATCGACGGCGTGTGGCCGTCGAGCTACTGGCCGTACAAGATGGGCCGTCCGGGCGCGATGCGCGGCACCGTGACGCAGGACCGCGGCGCCGGCATCCTCGGCCGCACCGACCTGGCGCCGGCCGAGACCACGATCAGCGCGACCGTCACCGACGTGGATCACTCGATCACGAAATCCGGCACCAGCTGGATGCTGCGCCCCCTCGTCACCAACCCGGACTGGTCCGGCATCGTGCCGAGCGCCGTGTACGCGACCGCCCTGCGCGCCGTCGATGACTACTGGTACTCCGGCAGCGTGACCTGCACCACCACCGTGCAGCTGCGCGACACCGTCGCCGGCAAGGACTACACGATCGTGCGCCCCAACATCTGGGACGATCCGACCGACGTCGCCAGCATGTTCCCGATGGACGCCTACATGATGGTCGACATGATCGGCTACCTGGCGCCCAACGGAGTCGAGGTGCTCTCCGTCGACGTGGATGCCGACGCCACGAGCGCCCGCAACGCCGCCGAGATCGTCGACGTGACCGCGCCGCAGGGCCTCAAGGTCGGCGCGAACCCGATCACGGTCTCGCTCATCAAGCACGGTGTGGCGGCCACGCAGACCGTCGACGTGACGCTGACCATCCCTGCGGGGACCCCCACCACCGGTGAGGTCTACGTGCAGGGCGGCATCGGCGGCTTCTTCTTCGACGAGATGCTCTTCGCCGAGGACGACGGCCCGGCACTGAGCCCGCTTGCCGCCGGTACCACCGACCAGATCGTTGCCGCGATCGATGCTGCACCGCGCAACGATGTCCTGTCGGTGATCTTCGAGCCCATGAGCATGGGCATGAGCCCGGCTCGCTCGGTCGTGGCGACCAAGGCCACCGGCACGTACCTCGGCGGCGAGGTCTACAAGCCGACCGCCGAGATGGAGATCATGGTCGATGAGCCGATCATCAACTACAACGGCTACAACTACGTCACCGGCGTGATCTTCGGACCTGAGGCCGACACGACGGTGAAGCTGTACGCCCGCGCGATCGGCGAGACCACCGAGCGCTACATCGGCACCGCGGTGGCCGACTACGACCCGATGGAGGGCATCGGCTTCTTCGAGAGCGAGGTCGGGCCGTTCACGAAGGGCACCGTCATCACCGCCGTTTACGCAGGCGATGAGGACTACCTGGGCGCCCGCGCTGCGACCAGCTTCAAGGTGCGCGCCGCCGTCGGCTTCACCGCCTCTGCGACCTCGCTGCGTGCGGGCCGCACGCTGACGCTCAACGCCTCGGTCGCGCCTGCCGGCACCACCGGTACCGTCGTGTTCGAGGTCTACCGCAACAAGCGCTGGCAGACCATCGCCACCCGCACGCTGTCGGGCGGCAAGGCGTCGCTGGCGTACAAGCCCGCTACGGGCACCTGGGCCCACCGCGTACGCTTCACGGGCAACTCGGTGAACGCGGCTCAGACCTCCCGCACGATCACGGTGAAGGTCACGCCGTAACGGCTGACACGCTCCTCACCCGCACCAACAAGAAGGCCCCGGGGCATCACCCCGGGGCCTTCATCACGTCCGTGATCCGAGCGGAAACGCCCGCGGGCTACATCGGCAGGTCAGGCCTCGACCGCGACGACTGCGGGGCCATCAGGCCGGTGCCGCCGGCGATGATCTGCTTCTCGAGCACCTCGAGCATCGCGGCGACCACACGCGGATCGAACTGCGTGCCCGCTCCGGCCTCAAGCTCTGCGGATGCTTGTTTGGGCGAGACCGTGGGCTTGTACGTCCGCGAGTAGGTCATCGCGTCGTAGGCGTCGGCGACCGCCAGCACGCGGGCCAACAGCGGGATGTCCTCGCCCTTGAGGCCGTGCGGGTACCCCTTGCCATCGAAACGCTCGTGGTGGTGCAGGATGATGGGCGTGAGCGACTTGAGGAAGTCGATCTGGTCGACGAGCGTCGCACCGATCTCGGCATGGCGCTGGACCTCAGCGAGCTCCTCGGCGGTCAGCGCGCTCGGCTTGAGCAAGATCTCCTCGGGCACGCCGGTCTTGCCGACGTCGTGCAGCAACCCGGCGAACCGGAGCTGCTCGACCTGCTCGTAGCCCAGGCCCAACTCGCGGCCGATGAGCATCGCGTACTCCATGACGCGGCCGGCGTGGCCCTGGTCGGCGCGCTCGCCGAGATCGAGCGTCGCCGAGAGCGCCGCGATGGTCTTGGCGTAGTCGTCGCGGATGCGCGAGAACATCGCGGCACGGCCGAAGGCGGCGCCGGCGTGAACGCCGATGCCGTTGAGCAGTGCTCGGTCTTGGTCGTGGAAGCGCTCGCCGTCGGCACGTGCGAGGAACAGCCAGCCGACGTTGAGGTCGCCGTAGGCGAGCTCGACGACCATCATCGCCCACTCGCCTACGACCTCGGTGTCCTCGGTGATCTCACCATGCGTACACACCGGCCGCATCTGGGCGAACGGGGCAGCATCGACATCACGGCCCGAGGCCACGCCAAGGACGTAGTCGATATCGCTCGGGTGCACCGCGCCCTCGACGAGGATGTCGGCACGGTCCCGGCCCCAGCCGGTCAAGACGAGCCCGGCGACGCCATACGAGAACGCCTTGCCGATGACGCTCGTGACCATCTCGGCGACGCCATCGACGTCGCTTTGGCCCCCGAGCGCGGCCGCGAGCTCGTTGAGCTGCGCGTAGCCCGACATCGCACGTTCGACGGCGTTGCGCTCGTCTTCGCGCTCAAGCGCAATCGCGACGAAGCCGGCGAACCGGCCCAGCCGCGACACGCGGTCGTTGGAGAGCGGGAGGTTCGCCTGCGGAAGGCGGACCTCGAGGATCCCCAGCACGCGGTCACCGATGGCGAGCGGCATGGCCAGCGTCGCCGACGACGACGCGCGGCTCGGCGTGACGATCGTGCGCCGCGTCTCCATCGCGCGGCCGGCGGCCGTCGAGGCCTGCGGGACCATCGCGCCGAGCGGGCCGCGCCAGGCCTGCGTACGCGCTACGACCTCGAGCAGCGTGCCACGCGGGCGCAGGATCGCCCCCGCCTCGCCGGAAACGATGGCGACAGCCTCCTCGGCGATGGCCGACAGCGACTCGGCGTCGAGCCGCTCGGTCGAGACGACCTGGCGTCCCGCCGAGACGAAGAGCCGCAGCTCCTCGATGCGCTCGGCCGAGGACATACGCTCGGCAGCGGCATCGACGATGGTGCGGGCGCTGGAAACAGCGAGCTGCAGGTAGGCTTCGGCCTGGCGGCGAGCGATGACCGGCAGCGACTTGACCGCGCGACGGGCCGAGTCCTCCGAGACGCCCCGGCTGATCAGGTGCTCGTAGAGCCCGCGTCGTTCGCGGGTGGAGGTGACGAACCCGCTCACCACGACGTGCGCGAGCGGCTTGTCCTCGAACAGCACCGGCGCGTACAGCGTCGCCAGGCCCGCGCGGCAGATGATGCGTCCGGGACCCGCCTCGGCATCCGGGCATGAATCGAAACAGCTCAGCGGGCCCGCAGCCGGGATGTCGGTGGCGAGGTGGCAGTAGCTGCACCGCTGCCCGCCCGCCAACACGTCGCACTCCTTGAAGTCCATGACCGTGACGGTGATCCCTGTCGCCTGGAACAGCGAGTCGGCCGCCGAGCGCCACTCTGGCGTGGCGAAGGCCTTCATCGCTATGTCGCGGGCTGTGACGGCCACCGGGGCGGGCTCCCTCGTGAGTGCATGGCAGGGCAGAGCGGTCGCTAGTACTCCGTACGGAAGTATCGGGATGTGAGGCGCTCACCTTGAGCCTGCGGGGCCAAGTTATCGACCGCTATCTTGAGGGGTGGCTTGGGGAGGACCCGTGCCGGGGAGTCCGGGCCGGGCTCAGAGCCGCCCGCGGGGTACGCGGATCGAGAACGTCGTGCCCTCACCGAGCACGGAACGCGCTTCGATGCGACCGCCCATCTGCTCGACGATGCCCTTGGCGATCGCGAGCCCGAGGCCGAAACCCGCCTCTCCGCCGGCACGAGCCGCTTCACTGCGGAAGAAGCGGTCGAACACGCGGGGCACCTCTTCGGACGGGATGCCGCGGCCGGTGTCGCTGACCTCGATGAGGACCTCTTCGCGGTGCCGGTCCGTGGCCACGGCGACGCGCCCTCCCTCGGGCGTGTACTTGGCGGCGTTGTCGAGCAGGATGGACAAGACGTCCTCGGCCCGGTCGGGGTCTCCGACCATGGTCAGCGACTCACGCTCAGGCCCCACGAACTCGATGTCCTTGTCCAGGTAGCGGCTCGCGGTGGTCGCGAGACGCTCGCGGACCAGCGCGTTGAGGTCGAACTTCTCGGCCTTGAGACGCAAGCCTTGGTCAGCGTGGAGTAGGTTGAGCAGGTCGCTCGTGAGGCGAGCCATGCGCCGTGACTCGCGGTCGATCGCGTCGATGGCCTCGTCGCGGACCTTCGGGTCCTCGGCGCCCCAGGCGCGCAGGATGTTCGTGTAGCCGCGGATGCCGGCGACCGGCGTGGCGAGCTCGTGGCTCGCGTCGGCCACGAAGCGGGTCTGCGCCTCGCTCCTGCGCTGCAGCCGCTCGAGCAGCCGGTTGAGCGAGCGCGCCAGGTCGCCAATCTCGTTGTCGCCGGTCTCGGGAAGGCGCTCGTCGAGCCGGCCGGCGTCGATCGAGTCGGCCGCTTTGCGCAGGTCGTCGACCAAGTTGAGCACCCACGCCATGGACGACTGCATCAGCACGACCATGATGATCATCGCCGAGACGGCGAGCACGCCCATCGGGACCCGCACCGCGTCGATGACCTGCTCCTCGGTCAGCGGCTCGTAGTCGACATCGAGCACGCCCGCGCGACCGCCGGGCAGCGACACCGGTGCGTGCACCACGGTCCCTGCAAGCTCCGCATCGCCGAACAGCCCCGCGAACAGGCTCCCGCGCTCCCCGGCCGAGCGGACGACCTGACCGGTCTCGAGGGCGAGACGGCGCTCGTCGGCGAACGCGGCGTTGGCCGACGCGCCCTCGGACGACCAGACCAGATCGAGGTTCTCGTCGTAGAGCACGAACTGGGCTCCGGCCAGCGCCCCACCGCCGAGAAGCTCGGGCAGCCTCTCCACAAGGGTCTCGAAGGCCGCGCGGGTGCGCGCCTCGTCATCGAACCCCTCGGTCGCGGCCTTGAGCTCGGCTTCACTGGCGGCTTCCCGCACGAGGGTCGAACCGGTCCGGCCGACCCGGGCGGTGGTGTCGTAAGCGACGGCCTGCATGCCGTCGGAAACGATCACGTAGGTCGTGATCGCGATGCCGCCCACCACGATGAAGGCGAACAGCACAGAGGCCAGCATGAGCCAGCCTCTGAGAGAGGACGCGCGCACCTACGACCTCGCGAAGAAGTACCCGACCCCGCGGATGGTCCGGATGACCTGGTTGTTCTTGTCGCCGATCTTGTTGCGCAGGTGGCAAACGAAGACCTCGATGACGTTACTGTCTGTGGTGTGCTGACCGCCCCAGACCTTCTCGAGGATCTCATCGCGGGTGATGACCCGGCCGGCGTTCTGCACGAAGTACTCGAGCAGGTCGTACTCCTTGGCGGTGAAGTTGACCGGCTCACCGTCGACGATGACCGAGCGCGACGCCGGGTCGATCTCGACGTTGGCGGCCCTGGTGAGCGGCGCGGGGCGCTCGTGCTCGACGCGCTTGAGCAGCGCGCGTACCCGCGACAGCAGCTCGGGGACCTCGAACGGCTTGCGCATGTAGTCGTCGGCGCCGGCGTCGAAACCCGTCACCACGTCTTGGGTCTCCGAGCGGGCGGTGAGCATGAGGATGGGCGTCTGCGTGCCGTCGGCCCGCAGCTCCTTGGCGATCTGGACCCCGTCTTTGCCGGGCAGCATGAGGTCGAGGATGATCAGGTCCGGACCGAACTCTTCGGCGGCCTGGACTGCGACAGAGCCGTCCGCGACCTTGGCTACCTCGAACCCCGCGTGCGCGAGCTCGAGTTCGACGAACCGTGCGATCGTCGCGTCGTCCTCGACGATCAGGACCTTGGCGCCACCGTCCACCATATTCTCTCCCCTTGCCGCAGTGAGCCTGCGGAATTCATTCCCTTAACGAACGTACAAATGACGCGATCAGACCCGTCAGGGCAGCAGCGTCTCGGCGATCTGGACCGCGTTGAGCGCGGCCCCCTTGCGCAGCTGGTCGGCCACGACCCACATCGACAGGCCGTGCTCGACGCTGTCATCGACGCGCAGGCGTCCGATGTAGGTGTCGTCGGTCCCCTCGAGCATCGCCGGCATCGGGTAGACCTTCTCGGCGTTGTCGTCGAGGATCACGATGCCGGAGGCCGCCTGCAGCGCCTCGCGCGCGGCCTCGACCGAGACCGGCGCCGAGAACTCCACATTGACGGCCTCGCTGTGGCAGCGCAGCACCGGCACGCGCACACACGTGGCGCTGACCGCGATGTCGGGCGCGTGCATGATCTTCTTGGTCTCGACGACCATCTTCCACTCCTCTTTGGTGGAGCCGTCGTCGAGGAACACGTCGATCTGCGGGATGCAGTTGAATGCGATGCGGTGGGCGAACTGATCGATGGTGAGCTTCTGGCCCATGAGGAAGTCGCGGGACTGCGCGTACAGCTCGTCCATGGCGGCCTGACCCGCGCCGCTCGCGGCCTGATAGGTCGCCACCACCACGCGCTTGATCGGCGCGATGTCGTGCAGCGGCTTCAAGGCGACGACCATCTGGATCGTCGAGCAGTTGGGGTTGGCGATCACGCCGGAGTGCCACTCGACGTCGTGCGGATTGACCTCGGGCACCACGAGCGGGATGTCCTCGTCCATGCGAAACGCGCTCGAGTTGTCGATCATCACGGCGCCGGCGCCGGTGACCGCCTCGAGGTACTCCTTGCTCACGCCCGCACCCGCCGAGAACAGCGCGATGTCGACGCCGGCGAAGCTCTCCGGCGTCATCTCCTCGACGGTCAGCTCACCGCCGGCAAACGGCACCTTCTTGCCCGCCGAGCGCGCCGAGGCCAGCGCGACCACGCGCGAGGCCGGGAACGCGCGCTGCTCGAGGACCTTGAGCATCTCGCGGCCGACCGCTCCGGTGACGCCGGCGACGGCGACGACCGGGTTGCTCGGCATTGGCTTGGTCCAGGCCATGTGGCTCACTCTCCCCCACACGCCGGGGAGACCTCGGCGGTGATCTCGTCGCTGTCGAGCCCGAAGGCGGTGTGCAGCGCGTTGACGGCGGTCGCGACCTGCTCGGCGCGGATCACGCAGCTGATGCGGATCGGCGAGGTCGAGATGAGGTCGATGTTGACGCCGGCATCGGCCAACGTGGAGAACATCTTGGCCGAGATGCCCGGATGCGTGCGCATGCCCGCGCCGACCAGCGACACCTTCGCGATGCCGTCGTCGACCGAGAACTCGCGCGCACCCAGCTCCTCGACGAGCTCGCCGAGCGCACGCTTGGCGCGGCCCATGTCGTCTTTGGGAGCCGTGAACGAGATGTCGGTCGTGCCGTCCTCCGAGACGTTCTGGATGATCATGTCGACGTTGACGTTGGCCTCGGCCAGCTTGCCGAAGACGTTGGCCGCCACGCCGGGGTGGTCCGGCACGTCGCGGATGGTGAGCTTGGCCTCGCTGGTGTCGTGCGTGACACCGGAGATGATCGCCTGTTCCATGGTCTCGTCGGCCTCCTTGACGATGGTGCCGGGTTCGTCGGTGAAACTCGAACGGCAGTGGATGACCACGCCGTGGTTGCGGCCGAACTCCACCGAGCGCATCTGAAGCACGCCGGCGCCGCTCGCGGCCATCTCGAGCATCTCTTCGTAGCTGATCATGTCGATCTTGCGCGCGGCGGGCACGATGCGCGGGTCGGCGGTGAACACGCCGTCGACGTCGGTGTAGATCTCGCACACGTCGGCACCCACGCCCGCGGCCACCGCGACCGCCGTGGTGTCGGAGCCGCCGCGGCCCAGCGTCGTGATCTGCCCGTCGGGCGTGGTGCCCTGGAAGCCGGCGACGATGACGATGTAGCCCTCGGCGAGCGCCTCTTTGACGCGGTCGGCGCGGACCTCGGTGATCTTGGCCTTGGAGTGGACCGCGTCGGTCACGATGCCGACCTGCGGGCCGGTGAAGCTGATCGCCCGCTCACCGCCGGCGTGGATCGCCATCGCCAGCAGCGCGATCGAGACCTGCTCGCCGGTGGACAGCAGCATGTCCATCTCGCGCTCGGGCGGCTCCGGGCAGACCTCGGCGGCGAGCTCGACGAGCTCGTCGGTCACGTGCCCCATCGCCGAGACGACCGCGACCACGCTGTCACCGGCGCGTTTGCGGGCGATCAGCCGCGTCGCGACCGCGCGGATACGCTCGGTCGTCCCGACCGAGGTGCCGCCGAACTTGGTCACCACGAGCGCCATGCGTCTTCAGCCCCTCAAAGATACGAGTCGCAAGCGCGAACGGCGCCTCGCGACCTCGTATCGATACGTGCGCGTTAAGGATTGGGTGCAGTGTAGTGTGTCCCCGCCCGTGGCGCCAGCCAAAAGGCGCCCGCGAGAAACTACTGCCCGATGTAGAAGTCGAGCTCGGTGGCCAGCGCGCTCATGCGTGCCGACATGTTGGACAGCGCCTCGACGTAGAAGTGGTCGACAAGCCCGGTGCCCGACATGCGCCCCATGATGGCGTCCATGCGCCGCAGCGCCTCGCGCATCTGCTCGATCTCGCCGTCGGGGACCTCGGGTGGGTCCTCGGTGAACGCGATGTGCCCGCGCACCACCCGAAACGGCGTGTGCGCTTCGGCCAGGTGCTCGTCGAGCTCCGCCTCCACATTGGCGGCCAGCTTGGGTCCACCAAGGCGCCTGAAGCTCGCGAAGACCCCGTCGATGAGCGCCGAGAAGATCGCGCGCACCTCCTCGGGACCGACCTCGGTGTCGGCCTCCACGGTCCGCAGCGCGCCCTCGTCGTCGGTCTCGCTCACGATGATCGAGAACGCCTCGACGATGCGTGGGTCGAACTGTGTGCCTTTGCAGCGCTCAAGCTCGGTGAGTGCTTCATCGATGGAGCGGCCCTTGCGGTACGGGCGGTCCGACGTCATCGCCTCGTACGAGTCGGCGACCGTGAGGATGCGCGCAAGCAGCGGTATCTCCTCGCCGCGCAGGCCGGCCGGGTACCCCGTCCCGTCGTAGTGCTCGTGGTGGTGGCGCACGACCGGCGTGATCGCCCACGGGAAGGCGACCGGCTTGAGGATGTTGGCGCCGATCAGCGGATGGTGGCGCATCTGGGCCATCTCGAGGTCGTCGAGCTTGCCCGGCTTGAGCAAGATGTCCTCGCGCACACCGATCTTGCCGATGTCGTGCAGGTAGGCCGCCATCTCGAGCGCGATGCGCTGCTCGTGGCCCAGCCCGAGCTTCTCGGCGATCGCCGTGGCGTAGGTCGCGACGCGCTCGGAGTGGCCGCGGGTGTAGGTGTCCTTGGCGTCCACGGCCGCCGCGAGCGAACGCACGGTGGCGAGGTAGGCCTCCTGCAAACTCGTGAACAGCTCGATGTTGCCGATGGCGATGGTGACGTGGTTCGCGATGGTCGACAGCAGACGCACGTCGTCGGCGTTGAAGCGATAGCCGGCGTCGCTCGAGCCGATGGCGATGGTGCCGATGGTGCCCTCGGGCGCGATGAGCGGGACGCACAGCGCCGCGCGGGCGCCGGTGAGCGTGTCGACTCGATCGGAGGAGCCACTCGCGTCCGGGTTGAAGATCAGCGGACGACCTTCGCGAAGCACCCAGTCGGACATCGACGAGCGCACCGCCCCGTCGGCACCGTGTGCGGCGGCACCGCGGATCGCGTGGATCTCGAGCACGCCGGTGTCGCGGTCGCGCAACGCCACGTAGCCGAGGTCCAGGTCGAAGATGCGAAGTGCGGAGTCGAGCACCGAACCGAGCAGTTCGTCGAGGTCGAGCGTGGAGCCGAGCGCCCGGCTCATCTCGTAGAGGGTCGCGAGCTCGAGCACCTTCTTGGTCAGCGACTCGGAGCGTTCCTTGAGCGAGTCGCTCATCTGGTTGAACGACTCGGCCAGCTCGGCGATCTCGTTGCTGCCGGTGACGGGCACGTGCGTCGAGAAGTCGCCCTCGGCCACGCGGCGCGCACCCGAAGCGAGCTCGACGAGCGGGTCCGAGACCGAACGCGCGACCCAGCCACCGAGTCCCACGAGCGCGACGACCGCGATGACCGACCACATGACGATGAGGCGCGTCGTGGTGGACGCGGCCTGCGCCGAGACATCCTGGCTCACGGCGCCGACCACGAAGCCGAAGGGGTTGCCGACGCTGTCGTCGAGCCAACGCACGCGCTGGGCGTAGACCTGGTAGTCGCGCCCACCTGCCCTCAGCGAGCCGGTGCCGAACTCGCCCTCGCGCGCCTCGGCGATGGCCGAGAGCACTCCCGGCGTGGGATGCATGAGGGATTCGCGCAGCGCTGCGGCATCCTCCGCGGAGAACTCGGTTCCCACCGTGCAGGCGATCTGGGTGCCGTTGGCCAGGTAGAAGCAGTAACTCGCGTTCTCGTTGGCGCCGAGGAAGTTGAGGAAACGGTCGTCGACCGCGGTAGCCGCGATGAGGAAGAGCTTCGAGCCGTCGGGGCCCGACAGCGGCTGCGCGATGGACAGCGCCTCGGTGCCTGCCATCTGTGCCAGCCCGGTGCCCACACGGACCTTGGACTTGAACTGGTCCGGCTCCATCACCGATTCGCCGGGCGCCGGGGCCCGGCGGCCGTGGGCTGCGATTACGGTGCCATCGGCGTCGACGACCATGAGGCTGTCGAATCCGAGTGTGGTGTTCATTGCGACCACGGCCGACAGCGTCGCGGTCTCGTCACCGGCCGCAACCGCCTCGGTCAAGCCGTCGTCGACCGCGGCGAGCCGCGTCATGCGCTGGGCTTGGCCGGCATACTCCTGGTAGCGGTAGGCGAGGTCCTCGGTGGAGGCACGCGCGACTTCGGCGACCCAGGTCGTGGTCAGATCGCGCAGGAAGTAGACGGCGACCACGGTCGCCACGATGCCCACGATCACCGAAGCGATCAGGAGCGGGTAGACGATCTGCCCGTAGAGGTGTTTGCCGAAGATCGAACGTGATCTCATCGGTCGTTCGCAGGCATCGTCACGGTGACGTGCCCCTTCTACTCGCCTCGTGTCCTGCCGATAAGAGCGTGCCGCGGCGCCCGCACGCGTCTCACGGCACGCACGCCACCAGCACGAACCTTGCCGAAATCGATGAAGCCGAGTGCGTACCTGCGAGATCGGCCCACCGGACCGTACGGGCACGCGACACGATTATACGCAGAGCGCGCGCGGATAAGCGTGGCCCCCGACGGTTTCGCCGGGGGCCACGTGTCGAGCGATGTGTGAAGGGAGCGGCTGCGCTAGCCCTCGCCCTCGCACGCGCAGCGCTTCTGGATGTACTCGTAGTACTCGTCCACGCCCCGCTGGACCGCAGCGAGCAGCTCCTCGTTGCCGGCCGCGAACAGGTGCTTGAAGCGGCCCTGCGGCTTCAAGAACTCCTCGATCGGCTTGCGCGTGGGAGTCTTGACGGTCTGGCGCCACACGCCGTTCTCGATCTCGAACAGCGGCCAGAAGCCGGTCTGCACGCCGGCCTTGGCGATCTCGATCGACTTGCCGGGAACCGTGCGCCAGCCACGGGGGCACGGCGACAGCACGTTGATGAACGCGGCGCCGTCGCACGCGAAGGCCTTCTCGGCCTTGGTGACCATGTCGCGCCAGTGGCTCACCGACGCCTGCGCGGCGTACGGGATGCCGTGGTCGGCGATAATCGAGGTCAGGTCCTTGCGGCGCTGGATCTTGCCCTTCTGCGCCTTGCCGACCTCGGCGGTGGTCGCCCACGCGCCGAGCGGGGTCGCCGAGGAACGCTGGATACCCGTGTTCATGTAGGCACCGTTGTCGTAGCAGACGTAGACCATGTCGTGCCCGCGCTCCATGGCGCCCGACAGCGACTGCAGGCCGATGTCATAGGTGCCGCCGTCGCCGCCGAACGCGACGAACTTCATCTTCTTGTCCGCGGGGATCTTGCCGGCGCGCTGCAGGCCCTTGAAGGCCGCCTCGACACCCGAGATCGTCGCCGCGGAGTTCTCGAAGGCGTTGTGGATGAACGGGGTGCGCCACGACGAGTAGGGATAGATCGTGGTCGAGACCTCGAGGCAGCCGGTGGCACACCCGGTCACGACCGGGCTCTCGCCCGCGGCCAGAAGGATCTGGCGCACCGCGATCGAGGCACCGCAACCCGCGCAGAGGCGGTGACCGCCGGCGAGGCGGTCCTGGTTGTGGGTGAGCTCCTTGAGATTAGCCATCTCGCCTCCCTCCTAGCGGGTGCCGAGGTACTGCAGCGCGCAAGGCGCGGCGTTACCGGCAGCGATGTCGGACAGGTCGGAGAAGACTTGCTCGATGAGCTCGAGGCGCACGTCGGCACCGCCGAGACCGTAGATGTAGTTCACGAGCGGCACGCGGGTCTCGAGGTCGTAGAGCGCCGAGCGGACCTCGAGGAACAGCGGGCCACCCTCGCCGAAGCTCTCCGAGCGGTCGAGCACGGCCACGGCCTTGACGCCCTTGAGCGCCGCGGCGATCTCGGCGGCCGGGAACGGGCGGAAGCAGCGGACCTTGAGCACGCCGACCTTCTGGCCCTTGGCGCGCAGCTCGCGGGCCACGTGGCGGGCGTTGCCGGCGGTCGAGCCGATGCACACGATCGCGGTCTCGGCGTCCTCCATGCCCCAGCCTTCGATGACACCGAAGGGACGGCCGGAGAGCTCGGCGAACTCGGCGCCGATCTCTTTGACGACGTTCATCGAGCCGTTCATGGCCACGCGGTGCTGCTTCTTGAACTCGAAGTAGGTGCCGCCCAGGCCGGCGAAGTTGCCGTGGCTGACGGGGTTGTCGGTGTCGAGCAGCATGTTGGTCGCGCGGTACTCGCCCACGAACTGCTTGACCGTCTCGTCGTCCATGACCTCGGCGCGATCGATCGAGTGGGTGGTGATGAAGCCGTCGAGGCAGGTCATCACCGGGAGCAGCACGTCGGGGTGCTCGGCGACGCGGGTGGAGATGAGCGTGTTGTCGTAGGCCTCCTGCGCCGTCTCGGCGAACAGGATCAGCCAGCCCGAGTCACGGCAGCCCATGACGTCGGAGTGATCGCAGTGGATGTTGATCGGCGCGGCCAGCGCACGGTTGGCGTTGGCCATGATGATCGGCAGGCGCAGGCCCGAGGCGATGTAGAGCTGCTCCCACATGAACGCCAGACCCTGCGAGCAGGTGGCGGTCATGACGCGGGCGCCCGCGGCCGAGGCGCCGACACAGGCGCTCATGGCCGAGTGCTCGGACTCGACGGTGACGTACTCGGTGTGCACGCGGCCGTCGGCGACGAACTTCGCGAACTCCTCGACGATGGTCGTCTGCGGAGTGATCGGGTAGGCAGCCATGACGTCGGGCGCGCACTGGCGCATGGCCTCGGCGACCAGTGAGTTACCGGTCGAGGCGACGGTCTTCTGCTTCACCATCTACTTCACCCCCGGAAGTTCGCAGCCCTCAGGCACCATCTCGATGGCCTTGCGGCCGAACTTGGGGTTGGTCGGGCACTCGTTGGCGCAGATGCCGCACCCCTTGCAGTGATCCAGATCGAAGTCGACGACCTTCTCGTCCTTCACGACGACCGAGGTGTCGGGACAGAAGATCCAGCACAGCATGCACTGCGTGCAGACCTCGTCGTCGCGGACCGGGCGCTCGGAGCGCCAGCCGCCCGTGACGTAGTCGTTGCTGTTGCCGCCCTCGGGGATGACGGCGCCACGGGGGAACTCGTCGCAGGTCCACTCGTTAACGCGGGAGACGTCCCACTTCATGCTACGGTCACCTCCTGCGCCGCACGGTCGACCGCCGCGAAGTTCGCGTCGATCATCTCTTGGCCGAACTTCTTGCCGAGGTTCTTGGCGAGCAGGCCCTTGAAGGACTCCATCTCGATGACCTCGGTGACCTCGATCATGGCGCCCACGATCGGGGTGTTGTGGATGTCGCGCTTGATGGTGTCGAGCGCGATGCCGCTCGCATCCACGCACGCGACCTTGGCGGTGTCGGGCACGCCGAGGGCCTTCTTGACGGCCGCGGCGGGCGAACAGGTGTTGATGATGAGCGTTCCGTCGGCCTTCATGCCCTCGGTGACGTCGACGACGTCGAGCAGCGACTCGTCGAGGACCACGACGACATCGGGGAACTCGATGTTGTTGTGGATCTCGATGGGGTGGTCGCAGATGCGCGTGAACGCCTTGATGGGCGCACCCATGCGCTCAGGTCCGTACTCGGGCATCGCCTGCATGAACTGATCGGCCGACAACGCGGTCTCAGCGACGACCTTGGCAGCCGTGACGGCTCCCTGGCCGGCGCGCGCGTGCCAACGGATCTCGGTCAGCTTCGGCATGGCGCCCCCTTTCTGCAGAGACTCCGATAGCCCCGTACGCCCGGCGGGCGCGCGAGGTTCGTACAGGATAGGGCCGACCCCCCGATTGAGCGGTGTACGGCACTACGGGGGCGGTCAGCGGCGCGTCGGCATCGGCGAACGGTAGTCAGATTATGGGAATCTGAGCACGCCGACGTTGCGAGCGCGTTTCGCACGCCGCCTCGTGAAGCGTGACTTTGACGCCGAAGCGGCGATTCCTGCCTCGCAGAGGTGCGGATGCGAGGGTGTGTGGGGTTGCGTCCCGGCCGCCGTCTCCTCGGGCGGCGGCGCTCGTGGAGTGTCCACCGCTTCGCGGCGGACACGCCCCTCGCGAGGCCGCCCTCCGGAGACGCCGTCCGTGCCGCAACCCGCGCAGCCTGGCCGGCACAGCCAGACGCGCCCGGGCGCTACATCTCTCGGCGGGCCTCCAGGGCGCGGCCGAGCGTGACCTCGTCGGCGAACTCGAGGTCGCCGCCGACGGGCAGGCCGCTCGCGATCCGCGTGACGCGCACGCCAAGCGGCTTGAGCAGCCGGGCGACGTAGAGCGCCGTGGTCTCCCCCTCCACGTTGGGGTTGGTGGCGACGACGACCTCGACGACGTCGCCGGTGCCGGCGCGCTGCACGAGCTCGTGCATGCGCAGCTGGTCCGGGCCGATGCCGTCGATGGGCGAGATCGCGCCGTGCAGCACGTGGTAGACGCCGCGGAACTCGCCGGTGCGCTCGACGGCGGCCAGGTCGCGCGGCTCTTCGACGACGCAGATCGTCGTGGCGTCGCGCTCCGGGTCGGCGCAGATCGCGCACAGCTCGCTCTCGGCGAAGTTGAAGCAACGCTCGCAGAAGCGGATGGAGCGCTTCACGTCCCCGATCGCGGCTGCGAGCCGGTCTGCGTCGGCGGCGTCGGCCACGAGCAGCCAGTACGCGATGCGCTGGGCGCTCTTGGGGCCGATGCCGGGGAGGCGCTCGAGCTCATCGAGCAGCCGCTGGATGGGGAGCGGATAGCGCATGGGTTACATGAGCCCCGGGATGTTCATGCCACCGGTGACCGCGGCCATCTTCGAGCCGGCGAGTTCCTGGGCGGCACGGATCGCCTCGTTGACCGCGGCGCCGACGAGGTCCTCGAGCAGCTCGATGTCATCGGGGTCGACGGAGGCCGGGTCGATGTCGATCGAGCGGACCTGCATGTCGCCGGTCATGACGACCTTCACGGTACCGCCGCCGGCCGAAGCCTCGACGGTCTCGTTCTTGAGCTCTTCCTGGACCTCGGCCATCTTGGCCTGGGCCTGCTGGACCTGCTTCATCATCTTGCCGAAGTTCACTTACTCGTCCTCTCCCTTGGGGGTGGGGTGCTCGGCGACGATCTGCGCGCCGAGTTGGTCTCGAAGGAGGCTCTCGAGGTCGTCGGGAGCCGCCGTGTGTTCGGTGTGCGGGCCGGCCGAGACACCCGCCGCCTCGCCGTAGCCGCCGCCTTCGTCGTAGCGGTCGTACACGTCGTCGGGCGGGCGCTCCATGTCGACGGGCTCGCGCACCGGTGCTGCCGGGGCCGGCGCAGCCGGGGGCCGCGGTGCGGCGGCGGGCTCGTGGGCGGGCTCGGCGGGCCTGACGGCTCCGCGGCCGAGCTGGTAGCGGAACGGCGGTGCGGCGCCCATCGCGGCGGCGAGCGCCTTGCGCACGAGCTCGCGGCCGTCGGGCTCGTCGGCCATGTCGAGGGCGTACTTCGCGTCCTTGGGGAACTCGAGCACGAGCGTCTCGCTGTCGGCGTCCAGGTCGACCTCGACGGCGGTGAACATCTGGTAGCGCGCAGGCTTGAGGCGCTTGATCTCGATGAGGGCGGCCTGCCAGCCGCGCTTGGCCTGCGCGCGGTCGAGCTTGGCGCCCGGCGTGACCACCGGTGCCGGCTCCTCGGGAGCGGTGGGGGCCTCGGGCTCGGCAGCCTCGGCTGCGGGAGCCGCGTCGGCAGCGGGCGCGGAGGCGGCCTCGCGAGGGGCGTCGTCGCCGGCAGCGCCGGTGGCGACTCCACGAGCGCCAGCCGCCGGAGCGGCCGGTGTCGGCGCGGCGGCGGGGGCGGCAGGCGCAGGCGCGGGGGCCGGGGCGGGCGCGGGGGCCGGGGCCGCGGCGGGCGCGGGGGCCTGAGCGGCGGCGGCCGGGGCTCCGAGCTCGAGCGCCTCGATCCGCTCGGCGAGTGCCTCGATCGTCATCTCCCCTTGCGGCCGGGCCATGCGCGTGAGGGCGACCTCGAGCGACAGGCGCGGGTCCGACGACCAGCGCATCTCGGTGGCGAGCTCGCCCAGCAAGTCGAGTACGCGCGCGAGGCGGTCGGGCCCACCGAACTCGGCGGCCTGGGTCGTGAGCAGCGCGATCTCCTCGGCGGTGCGATCCACGATGCCGGTGGCGTCGCCGACCGCGGCGATCACGTACAGGTCGCGCACGTGCGCCGTGAGCTCGCGGACGAGCTCGGCCAGGTCGGTGCCGGTCTCGGCGGTGGCCGCGACCCAGCGGAAGGCGCCCGCGATGTCTCGGCGTGCCACGAGCGAGGTGACCTCGAACAGCGCGGCCGAGTCGACCTCGCCGAGAAGCCCCTCGACGTCGTCGATGGTGACCTCGCCGCCGGTGAACGCGGCGAGCTGCTCGAGCGCGGTGATCGCGTCGCGCATGCCTCCCTCGGCGTGGCGGGCGATCAGCGTGAAAGCGCCCCGGTCGATCTTGTAGCCCTCGGCCTCGGCGATGTAGCGGAGGCGGTCGGCGATCTCCTCGATCGGGATGCGGTGGAAGTCGAAGCGCTGGCAGCGCGAGTGGATGGTCTCGGGGACCTTGTGCGGATGCGTGGTGCACAGCACGAACACGACGTGGGGCGGCGGCTCCTCGAGCGTCTTGAGCAGCGCGTTGAACGCCGCGTTGGACAGCATGTGGACCTCGTCGATGATGTAGAGCTTGTAGCGCCCGCGGGTCGGCGCGAACTGCACGCGGCCGATGATCTCCTCGCGCACGTTGTCGACGCCGGTACGGCTCGCGGCATCGAGCTCGAGCACGTCGGGGTGGCGCCCCTCGGCGACGTCGACGCACTGCTCGCACGTGCCATCGGGCTCGTCGGTGGGGCCGCGCTCGCACAGTAGCGCCTTGGCGAGCAGGCGCGCGGTGGTCGTCTTACCGGTTCCGCGCGGGCCGGTGAACAGGTACGCGTGCGCGACGCGCCCCTCGGCGACGGCGTTTCTGAGCGTGCGCTCGATGTGCTGCTGACCGACCACGTCGTCGAACGTGGACGGGCGGTACTTCCGGTAGAGCGACTGGTGAGCCATGCGGCCGAGAAGCCCCTTCGTCTCTTGATGCGAGCTGTCCCCTGCTGGGCCGAGTATACGCCCGCGAGCTGACACGCGGCTGGAACGAAACGAGCGCGCCGAGCGGGCCCGGACGCTCGACAGAGGCCACTTATGGCTGCTGCCTCTCGGCCCTGACCAGGTTCGCGACGTGTCGCCGTCCGAACCCGCTCGACGCGCTCAGCGCGGATGCACAGTATACACGCGCGCGACGGTGTGCGAGCGCGTCAGGCAGCGGCCGCGCAGGCGGCCTCGCGAGGGGTGTCGCCGGCTACGCGCGCTACCGCCGCAGCGTGGCGATCAGGCGGCTGGGTGTGGACAGCAAGCCCAGCGCCGCGGTGATGTCGGTGACGACGACGTCGGCGGCGCGCAGCGCGACTCCCGCGGCTCCCTCGGGGCCGACGACCGCGATCCCGACCGCGGCGAGCTCGAGTGCGAGCGCGTCGTTGGCGCCGTTGCCGATCACGACGCAGCGCTCGGGCCCGGCCGCCTCGACGAGCGCGAGCTTGGCCTCGGCCTCGGCGCCGCGCTCGATGACCTCGACGGCCACGCCGAGCGCCTTGGCGATTGCGTCTGCACGCCCGTGGGTGTCGGCGGTGACCACGACCACCCGCAGCACGCCGAGCAGCGGTGCGAGGGCCTCGGCGACGCCGTCGAGCAGCTCGCCGTCGAGCGCGATGGTGCCGTTGAGGTCGAGCAGCAGCGTCTCAAGCTCGAGGGCTTCTCGGCCGGTGATCTCGATGCGGAGCATGGCGGGCGTCCTCTCGGCGGCGGGGTGAGTGCCGTGGGCGGGCACCTCGAAGTCTAGCGCGTGTAGCTGTGGGAACAGATAGATATCGGGCATGAGCGCGACGCGGGGTGAGCGGGGGCGCATTCGAGGCCCGCGTGTCGCGATAACCGAGCAGCGCCCCTCACAAGGAGGCATGACGCATGGAACCTGTCGACACCCACGTCCTCACCGAACTCGCACGTCACCACGGCTGGCCGGCGATGTCGCTGTTCTCGCCGATGCACCGGGCCGGCTCGGCCAAGGAGCAGGACCCGATCCGGCTCAAGAACCTCGCGCGCGAGGGCTGCGCGCAGTTGGTGGCCCAGGGGATGCGCGAGGCCGACGCCGAGCGCTTCTGCGCGCCGATCACGGGGCTGATCGACGACCCGACCTTCAGGCGCCTTCCCGCCGACGGGCTCGCGGTCTTCGCCTCGGAGACGGGCGTATCGGTGATCCGTCTGGACGTGTCGGTGCCGGAGCAGGCCGTGGTGGGCGACCGGTTCTACCTGCGGCCGCTGCTCGCCGCACACCGCGGCGACGACCGCTTCTTCGCGCTGTCGATCGACCGCAACGGCTGCAGGCTGCTGCGCGGTGACGGCGCCTCCATCGAGCCGATCGAGCTCGAGGGCGTGCCGGCATCGCTCGCCGAGGAACTCCAGTACGACGAGGCGCAGCCCGGCCTGCAGTACTCGAGCGTGCCGACCCCGGCCAACGCCGCGGGCGGCGGACGGCCCACCGGCGCGGTCTTCCACGGCCACGGCGGGGAGCGCGACGTCGACAAGAGCAACCTCGAGCGCTACCTGCGCAAGGTCGAGGCGGGCGTGTCGCGCGCGGTGTCGTGCGAGTCCGGCGTGCCGATCGTGCTGTTCGGCGTGGACTACTCGCTCGCGCTGTACCGCACGCTCAACACGTGCGCCGCGCTCGCCGACGAGCAGGTGACGGGCTCGGCCGCCGAGATGCCCGACCACGAGATCCACGCGCGTGCCCTCGAGGCGCTCAAGCCGCGCTTCGCTGCGCGCACAGCCGAGCAGCTCGGCGCGCTCGATGACGCCCGCGGGAAGGGGTTGGCCGCCGACGACGCGGTCGAGATCGCAACGGCCGCGGCCGCTGGCCGCGTCAAGACGCTGCTGTTCGACGACTCGGTGGGGCCGTTCGGGGTGCTCGACCGCGAGACCGGGCAGGCAGCAGGCGTGTGCGCGTCGACGCCGAGGATGCTGCGCGAGTCGGCGGATGCGGGCTCGGCCGAAGTCGAATGCGGCTGGGACCTGGTAGACCTCGCCGCCGCGGAGACGTTGCTGCACGGCGGCGAGGTCGTGGCGTTCACCGGCGAGGACTCACCCGTATCGGGGGTCTCGGCGATCTATCGCTACTGACAGGACTCGGGCGAGACGCTCGGCACGCTGAGCTTGGCGGCCACGAAGTCGCGCACGGCCTGCGTGTCGAAATCGTGCGTGTTCTTGAGGTCTTTGAGGGGTGCGGCGTACTCGGCGTCGGTGACGGCGAAGGCTGCCTTGAACTCGGCGGCCGGGATGCCGGTCGCCTGCGAGACCTCGGCCATCGTCATGTAGCCCTTGATGAGCGAGACGTCGAACTGGCCGGGCTGGAGCTCGGGTGACGGCTCGAGGGTCGCGCCCGCGCCCTGGCCTTCGCCCTGACCTTCGCCTTGGCCTGCACCCTCGCCCTGGCCGGCACCGTGGCTCTCCTCGCCGCTGATGAAGGCGCCGCCCTCGGCATCGGTGCGGATCTCGGTGGCCAGCGACGGCTTGGTGAACTCCATCACCCCGGCAGCCGTGGTGACCGCGACGAGGCCAAGCATGATCGCGAGGGTGGCGCCGGTGAGCGCAAGCGGGGTGATGCGCACACCCTGGCTGCGGCCCTCGACGGACAGCGCGCCGGCGGCCGGGCACTCGGCCACGCACAGGCCACAGGCGATGCACTCAGAGTCGCTGACGCGGCCCGGGGCGGTGGCCACGGCGATGTTGGACGGGCAGACCTTGTCGCACTTGCCGCAGTCGATGCAGGCGTCCTCGTTGCGGGTCACCTGGTAGAAGCCCAGGCGGCTGAACAGGCCGAGGAACGCGCCCATCGGGCACAGATACTTGCAGAAGAAGCGGTCGTAGAAGAAGGAGCCGGCGATCGAGACGCCGAGGATCGCGGCACCGATGCCCATCTCGGTGAACAGCTCGGGCGAGGTGAGGTGGTGGTAGGCCACCCACGGGTCGTACGGGCGGATGACGAGCTCGCCGAGGCGCCAGGTCAGCCACGTGAACACGCCGAACACCGCGTACTTGAGGAAGCGGGCGGGCACGTCGACCGGCTTGGGGATCTCGAGACGGCGGATGCCCAAGCGGTCGCGCAGCGAGCCGAAGAGCTCCTGGAGCGTGCCCAGCGGGCAGAACTGGCCGCAAAACGCCCGACCGAAGATCAGGTTGGTGGCCACCGCGCCGATGAGCAGGATCATCGATCCCCACGCGATGCGACGCAGGAAGGCGCCGTCGGCGACGAAGCGCCACAGCGACTCGACGCCGCCGAACGGGCACAGCGCGTCGACACCGACGGTGCGCAGCTCCGGCACCTTCTGGTGCAGCAGGCCGATCGTCGTCGAGATCACCAGCACGGCGATCAGCGCGATCCAGCGGGTCAGGTGGAAGCGCTTGCGCGCCGCCTTCATCTCGGTCGGGGTACTCATGGCGTGTCTTCCGGCCTTTCATCATCGGAGTTCGTGAATCTGCTCACGAATAGTAGCTCCCCGACGATGTAGCACGAATGCGCGCCGTGTGAACGAGTTGTGAATGTAGCGGCCGGGTCAGTCCTGGTCGCGGGGGCAGTCGGCCTCGACGGGCTCGCGGCCCTCGGCGGCGGCGACGGCGTGCTCGATCTCGTCGAGCTCCTCGCACAGGTCTTCGGCGGGCGCGGGCTTGGAGCGCGCCTCGATGCGGCTTTGGACGAAGTGGACCATCGCGGGCACGAGTGAGAGCGCGAGCACGATCATCACGCCGATCTCGAGGTTCTCGGCAACCCACTCGATCTGGCCGAACAGATAGCCGGCGCCCACGAACAGCCCCACCCACACGAAGGTGCCCACGACCGAGAAGACCACGAAACGGCGGTAGTCCATCTTGCCGACGCCGGCCATGAACGGCGCGAAGGTGCGGATGATCGGGAAGAAGCGCGCGATGGTGATGGTCTTGCCGCCGTGGCGCTCGAAGAACGCGGCGGTCGAGTCGACGTACTCGCGCTTCACGAACCGGCCCGAGGCGATGAGCTTGGCGCCGGCCAGGCGGCCGATCCAGTAGTTGGTCGAGTCGCCGATGATGGGGCCGAGCAGGCAGACCGCCATCACGATGCGGATGTCGAGGATGCCGGAGCTGGCGAGCACGCCGGCGGTCAGCAGCAGCGAGTCGCCGGGCAGAAACGGCGTGACGACCAGCCCCGTCTCGGCGAACAGGACGAGGAACAGGATGGCGTAGATCCACACCCCGTAGGCCTCGGCGAGCTGCGCGAGGTAGACGTCGAGGTGGAAGAAGATCTCGAAGAGCTGGGAGATGAGCTGCATGGTGGTGCCGGCCGTTTCGTCTCGGTCGGGTACGAACGCGAGGATAACCCAACGACATCCGATCGGAGCCGCATGCACCAGATACCCACAAACGAACGAGCCGCCCGCTGGTTCGCCGCAGCGCCTCAGCGCCACTCGCGGCGCGCGTTCGCGACCACGCGGGCTTCCGCCGAGCAGCTGGCGGCGCTGACCGAGCTCGCCGAGTCGCTGCGCCCGTGGCCCGACGCCCGGATCGCGCTTGTGGCCGAGCCGGCGGTCGACGTGTTCCGCGGCGTGATCGGCGCCTACGGCAAGGTCACCGGCGCGCCGCACCTGCTCGCGGTGATCGCCGACGAGAGCGGTGCGCGCGCCACCGCGCATGCGCACGCGGGCTACATCGGGGAGGCCGCGGTGCTCGAGGCCACCGCGCTCGGGCTCGACACGTGCTGGGTCGGCGGCTTCTTCGACCCCGCGCGCGTGGACGCGGTCGTGCCGACCAGCGGCGGCGAGCGCGTGATCGCGGTGTCGCCGGTGGGCCTTGCGACCGACGGGCTGTCGACGACCGAGAAGACGATGCGGACGATGGCAGGCGCGCACAAGCGGCTGCCGCTCTCGACGATCGCTCCGGGTGCGGGCGACGGCGCATGGCCGGCGTGGGCGCTCGCGGCCGCCGAGTGCGTGCGGCTCGCCCCCTCGGCGGTCAACCGGCAGCCCTGGCGGCTGCGGCTAGAGGACGGCGCGCTCATCGTCGCGCGCGACTCGGCGATCGAGATGCCCAAGGTCACGCGGGCTCTCGACTGCGGCATCGCGATGCTTCACGCTGAGCTCGGAGCGCGCGACGCGGGGGCGAGCGGCACCTGGACCGACCTCGCGGGCGGGCTCGACGTGGCGCGATTCGACGTCGGCGCCGCCGACGACTCCGGAGAGGGTGGCTCATGAGTCCTCGCACGAAACGGCTGCTGTGGATGGTGCTGCTGGGCCTCGTGCTCGCGGCGATCGTCGCGTTCCTGGTGTGGGCGTGGACGCCGCTCGGGCCCACCGACATCGCGCTTGCCGCGCTCGAATCCGGCGACGGCGTCACCACCGCCGAGAAGGACTGGGGGTGGCGCTTCGCCCCCGACTCCGA
>Ga0073934_10002402_pt1 | contig 39210 bp, 23 predicted proteins | sample LarsenN4metaG_FD_76834 | JGI IMG/M metagenome (GOLD analysis project Ga0073934, IMG submission 76834) | Hot spring sediment bacterial and archeal communities from British Columbia, Canada, to study Microbial Dark Matter (Phase II) - Larsen... ... | reverse complement strand
CTGTCCACAAACCAATTCCTGTTTCATGATCTTGTGTAATATTTGCAGAGCGAACGATATCGCCTGTCAGCGGCGACTTAAATTCAAAACCACCGGCAAGATGTTTACCTGGAATTGGTTCTCCTTTTTCCATTGGTGTGTGGCAATCTGCACATGCAGCTATGGTGAACAAATACTCTCCATATTTTAATGTATCACTTGGATCTGGACGAGTAAGCGGTGAAGGATCGCGCGGAATTGTTTTAACAATGAAGTTCAACGGAAAATTTAACTCTGCCGCCGGATATGATCCTTCTTTCGACTCAAGCGTTCTGATAAAAGCAATAACTGCCTTTACATCTTCGGGATCCATCTTACCGTACGCAAGATACGGCATCAAAGGAAAGAGCGCTCTTTCATCTTTTGTTACTCCGGTTGTAATTAGTCTGTATAACTCACCATCAGTATAGTTCTTTAAGAACGTCGGCGTGATATTTTGCGAATATAAAACGCCAGGTACTCCGGCGGTTAACTCATCAAACTTTTCTCCGCCCTGTCCGTCTGTCCCAGGTTCCATTGGACCTGCAAATTTTGTCCAGTCTCGCTTTGAGTGGCAATCCATACATCCCACAACGTGATATGCCAAATACTTTCCTCGTTCAATCATTTCCGGAGTCGGATTGATTGTCATGTTAGATGCGGGACTGACTTTTGGGAAAGCCGTATTTAAATACAACAACCCTGCCGCTATAAGTAGCACAATTGCTCCTACTCCATAAGCTATAATCCTCATACCTCTTTTCATATTTCCTCCTTAAATTAAAAAAAAGTGAGGTGCAATAAAGTAAATTTCACCTTGCTTGTCAAGCCCAATGAACATTATCTTACAGTATGAAACTTTCGCTACACATCATCAAAGCACATCTCGCGCCGTTCTTTGGTTCATTCTTCATTCTGATGTTCCTGTTTATTCTGCAGTTCATCATGAAATTCATGGATCAATTGGTAGGCAAAGGATTGAGTGGAGCAGTCATTGCGGAACTGATGATGCTCAATCTTGCATGGATGGTTGTGCTTGCGGTGCCGATGGCTGTCTTAGTCGCCACGTTAATGGCATTCGGCGGAATGGCGTCAACAAACGAAATAACCGCGATGAAAGCCGGCGGAATGAGCTTGTTTCGCATGATGCTTCCAGTAATCGTTGCCTCGTTGTTGGTAACATACGCAATGATTGAATTCAACAACAAAGTACTGCCCGAAGCCAATCACCGTTCGAAAACTCTCACCATTGATATTCGACGAAAGAAACCCACGTTGACTCTCATTCCCGGACTGTTCAACCAAGATATGCCGGGATACAGCATGCTCGTTCGAAAAACATTTGAGGAATCAAATAACTTTGAAGGCGTTACCATTTACAACCATTCCGATCCAAATAAAAATACATTAATTACGGCGCGGCGTGGTTCGCTCTCTTTTTCAGGTGATTATCGGAAACTGGTGATGGACCTTTACGACGGTGAAATTCACGAACTCGACCACACCAAGCCAAATTTATATCGCATTGTAAAATTCCAGCGACAACGATTGACTACCCGCGCGGAAGGTTTTGATTTTGAGCGCTCAGCTGTCAATGCTTTTACGCGCGGAGACCGCGAACTGAGTTCGGGAGAAATGCAGTACATGGTTGATAGTCTCAACGAACTGTCAAACGTCATCCTTCAGCGGCTAAACGGCTACACAATGGGCTTGCACGAAAAATTATTTACCGGTTCGGTTTCAGAATTGTCACCACAAAAAGGATTTTGGAAAAATGTAGAGCAGTACACCACGATGAAGAGCCAACTCATGTTCTACCGGAATAACATTGATGCAGAAATTGCAAACTATGAATATCAACAGAAGCAGATTCGGGAATATCTGGTAGAAATTCACAAGAAATATTCCATTCCAGTGGCATGCTTCGTCTTTATTCTGGTCGGAGCGCCACTTGGTGTAATGGCACGACGAGGAGGATTTGGGGTTGCGGCATCATTGAGTCTCGGTTTCTTTTTGCTCTACTGGGCTTCGCTCATCGGCGGCGAAAAATTGGCTGACCGTCAAATTATTGAACCGTGGGTTGGAATGTGGATTGCCAATATTATCATCGGTGCGCTTGGACTGTTTCTTTCGTACAAGATTGGTAAAGAAAATATTGAGCTCAACCTTTCCTGGTGGAGAAAATTTGTTCCCAAAAAATTGCAAAAACTTCTTTTCAGCGACATTGAACTTACACAACAATGAAGTTGCTTGACCGCTATATTCTGAAACAATTCATCCTTACCACGTTATTTGGTTTGCTTGTATTCATCACAATCTTTGTCATTATTGATTTGATGGAGAACCTCGACGACTTTCTCGACAATAATGTTGAAACCCCGATCATTATTCAATACTACATCGCTTTTACACCCGAAATCATCAAGTTGATGACACCAGTAGCAATTCTTCTTTCTAGTTTATTCACTACGGGCAAATTGTCGTCGAACAATGAACTGACCGCGATGAAAGCCAGCGGTATGAGTATCTATCGGTATATGACTCCGTTATTGTGTGTGGCGTTGGTTGTCAGTGTGGTATCGGTATATTTCAACGGATGGATTGTACCGTACGCCAACCAGCAAAAGTTTGGCATCGAACGGACATACTTGCATAAAGGAGTCGAATCCGTTGCACGAACTAACATTTATCTTCAAGATGGACCACGGCGCATCATCTACATCTCTTTTTTTGAAGGACAATCAAATACCGGCTCGCGTGTTTCGTTGCAGGAATTTACAGACGCAAATCTCCTCACCATTTCGCAACGCTGGGATGCGTCCAGTATCAGTTGGGATAGCACTACGCGTACCTGGACAATGAAAAACGGAAAGCACCGCATCTTTACACGCCACGGTGAACAGACGATACCGTTTGTTGAGATAACGTTCTCAGACCTCACGTTTTCACCAAAAGACATCATCAAAAAAGTAGAGAAGCCGGCAGAGATGAACTACACCGAACTACGCGAATTCATCCGTCGTCAACAACACAGCGGCAACGATGTTGCGCGATGGATGGTGGATTACTACGGTAAAGTAGCATTCCCATTCGCCAGTGTTATTGTGGTATTGTTCGGCGTTCCATTTTCATTTGGGAAACGACGGAGCGGACTAGCGTTGCAGTTTGGCATTTCAGTGGCAATCTGTTTCGTCTATCTTGCTTTTATGAAAATCAGCGAGGTATTCGGTTACAACGGCGATTTGAATCCGATGTTAACGGCGTGGTTGGCAAACATTATTTTCTTCACGGCAGGAATTATCAGTATTTTTAGAGTGAACAAGTAGATTTGGAAACACGGCGTACCACAAGTAAGAAAAATTGTGGATGATTCGGCTTAGCCAAAATCTCGTATCATGCACCAAGCACGTGCAGTATATGCTTTCCAGATAAACCTAGAGTCCTACGCTAATTTTCAACTCCGACAGTAATCTCTTCCCTTCATACGAATCTACAGGTTTCAGACCCAGCGATGCGGAAATTTCGCGGTTGTACGCTTTAGTTGAAAGGTATGCATCAATGGCGCTGATGACATGATTAATTACCAAAACGCTAGCGGCAAAACTTGCGGCATAGTAATAATCATTCGCCCGAGCGCGTTCTGACATGTACGAAGTGATTTGTTGTTTTGCTGTTTTCAAATCATCGTATTGTCGGTTGTCGGAAATAGGGATGCCATTCTGATCTTTTGGATAATCAGACCACCCAAATTTGAATTGGTGGTATTTTCCAATCAACTCGTAGTATTGCTGTTCGCCAAAGCGAGGAAGTTGATGTGAAAAACCTATTTTGTTTGGTGACGGCGCTACTTCCCACGCATTAATTTCGCTATAATCTCCCCGTTGTACTTTGTTCAAATCAATGTTCGCCGTTGGTCCGTAATCTGCTCCACCATAGGTATTGATCCACTGCGCATACCGATAGGCGCTCCAATGCGCATTGGCATAGCGCTGAAATTCTTCTGTCTTCTTGTTTCCATTATGGTCGCTAATGATAGCGTATGCTACGAGCACAACTTCAGCGCCAAAAAAGATTGCCGCCTTCGTATATCGCTCTGTGTGATATTGGCCCGCACCAGGAAGTAGAAGTGAATATAAGCCATTGTATAATGGATTTTGCATTTTCTCTCTGACATCGAGTGCCATATCCTGTTGGAACGCTACTGAATCGAAGTTTGCATGTTGCAAGTCCCATTCAAGGTTGCCGGTAATTTTTGTTTCTCCGGCTGAGACTATCGTAATTGCACAGAGCAGCGAGACAAGAATATTACTCTTCATCTGGATCCCTCAACATTCGTTGTACATCATTACTAAAATCAAACCCAAATAAAATGCCGAAATAAAATCGCCATTCTTTTCCGTACGACACCGTTGTTCCGCTTTTGGTAATTGAAAATGCATCCAAGCCATATGTTCCGTTGAAAAAGATGCGTGTTGGGTACGCATACCATGAAAATGCTTCGAGCCGCAATTCAAACCCAACATCCTTTTTAAAATCACGGATGTTCGGCAAACCATTCCACGCATTTCCAATATCCGCATGAAATTCACCATACAATTTATCGAAGTATAATTGAAAAATTCTAACATCAATGTTCTCCCAAATTGGGTAACGGTATGCAACATTGAGTGTTGCAATTTCATTTCCACCGATGGAATAAAACGGATATCCCTTCATGCCAACTAAACCTCCGGCGTAGAAGTCGAAGAAATCAGGAACTTGCGGACCTAAAATAGTGCCACCACGCAACGTGAACGACAGTGTGTGTTTCCACGCAGGCAGTTGAACATGTTCAGTATATCGTGCCTCAAGACGGTGAAAATTGTAGGGAAACAGTTTCAGTTTCACGCCAGTACTTGTCACTTCCACTTCCGAATAGCCGTTGGAATCTTCTTTCGTAAAGTGATTGAATTCATTGTCTAGACGAATGGAGAATGTGCGTCCAACCGGATTGATATCGCGGGTTCTGGAGGGAATAGTTCCATCGAATTTCCATTGCAGCGAAATATTGTTCCCTACAAAATAATTTTCACTTGAAGCAGCTGCCGGCGTTGGCGGGTGTGTTGCATCGCCGGGAAGAACAAAAAAATCGAATCCGGAGGAATAGTTGCTGTGTGTAAAGCCAAGCGTAAAGACATCTCTTTCAGAAAAAAGATGATTCTTTAAAAAAAGATCAACTTCAAAGAGTGAGAGTGTTGTTCCTGTTGTTACTGTGTCTAATCCTAATCCGAACCGTGCGGTACTTTTGCGAGTGATGTTATACAGTTCCAGGGAAAAGGTAGGATGCCAGCCGAGTTGATGGAAACCGAAAACGCGATCGCGATATTCAAAAATAAGAAACAAATCCCGTTCAAAAATATGATTGATGGCGGCGCCTCCAAACATGTTGAACTTCTCCAACATATCCGACGAGATGAAATAGAGGCCCGGTTTCAGAAAATCCAACCCTTTGTTTTTAGTATTGTAATTGTCAATGCGTAGAAAAGGAATGAGCGACACAGAACTGAAGACATTTTTGTATTTCTTGCTTTCGCCTCCAAAGATGTTTGTATCATCGTAGTTACGAAGCGAACGCCAGTCGAAGTCGGCGATATGTTGTTGTGTCGTATCAACCATCAATGCCGGACGACGAATACGATTCGGTTCGAGATATCGCGCCGAAGAAAAATCGAGATACTCCGGTTGTTTCAGATAATTAATTTTATAGCCGGAAGAGGTGTAAAAGGCAAACACAATATCGCCATCTCTGTTTGCCGACGGCATGAACGCGCCGCCAAGAACGTTCGTTAACTGTTCGGCAGTTTGTGTGCGCACATTGTAGCGGAAAATGTTGAAAATACCGTGTACATCAGACGAGAAATAAATATACAATCCATCAGCGCTGTAAAACGGATTGCGCTCATCGGCTTCCGTATCGAGCACAAACCATGTACGACCATCTTCGATATTGACAACGGCAATATCCTGTCCGTCTTTTTTCGAGAAACCGTACGTAATTGTTCTTCCATACGGCGACCATTTGGGAAGATACACTTGCTCGCCGTTTTTATACTGGGTGACCTGACGGATATTTCGTCCAAGCGTATCGGAAATGGCAACGTTGGTTGTTCCGTCGCTACCAACGACAAAACAGAGTCTGGTACCATCGTACGACAAGGAAGGATTTTGTGCTCTCGCTCCGTACGTTAAGCGTGTTTCTTCTTTCGTTTCCAGATTGACAACATAGAGATCAGACACTTGCGAGCCATGAGGATTATCGTGTGTAATCTTAGAGTAATAAATTTTTCGTCCATCAGGCGACCATGCCAGCGACGAACGAACGTTGCCGATAATTTCTACTTCACTCTTCGTTTCCAGATCATACACATACAGCGATGAAACTCCAAAATAGTCTGCCCTTTTGTTGGAGGTGTAGGCAATCTTTTTCCCATCTGGAGAAAATGTTGGATAGAAATTCCCAAAGCCAACATTGGCAATTGTTTCCCCTTCTACTTTTAATGACTGGATGGGAGCCGTGCGGCGTTTGTAATCTTCAGTTACATACTGTTTCCATTCGGCGTACAACGCGCTGCCGCTTTTACCAATAGCGCGTTCAATTGCCTGATCAATCGTTACCATGTTAAGGCGAGAAAGATTCCGTGCAATGCGCGGAATAGCATCGCGTCCGTACGTTTCAGAGATATATTTTGTCAAAGCAAAACCGGCGTTGTACGACGATTCGTTGCCGAGCGATGTTTTGCCGAACACGCTCATTTCGCTCCACGACAGCATGTTACCATCCAGCGCATACATCCGCAGAATCATATCGCGATGCGAATCCCAAAAATCGTAACTTAATTCGGGACGATTATACTGCGCGACTCCTTCGGCAAACCAGCTGGGAATGACAAAACCAGAAATCGGATATGATACCACCGTGTTCGGGTAACCATAAAGAACATCCTGTCGGCGTTCTTCTTCGTAGTTCAACCACTGAAAATAAAATCCGGGAAATCTTCTTCCAAATTTCATTGAGGTTTGAATTTGCACAATATGCGTGAACTCGTGCGTGATAACGTTGCGCAACCAATTGTGCGTACCTCGTAAATCAAAGTCCAGCGCCGGCGCCCAGATTTCTATTTTGTTATCATAAAAGTATGCCGCACCGTTGGAATAGTCATCGTAATCTTTAATGACAAAGCTTACTTTATGATCGGGTTTATGCTGGTACAACGTCGTTACAGGACCGTAAATATCTTCGGCAATTTTTGCGACAACACGTGCAGTGCGTTCCGCGCCAATGTGGTAATGGACTAAGAAATGTTCTGTTTCCAGTGTTTGCCAGTTCAACTCACCGTGGTTGTAGTGATACTCTTCCTGCGCGAACAATACTGTGCCAAGGAAAGAAAGGAAAAAATACAAGGAAAGTGATGTTCGGGTTGCTTGAGTAATGGTAAATGTTGAACGCCAATATTTCATTGTTACTTCACCACTGCAATTTTGATTATCTGACGTTGTTCTCCGCTATTGCCGTTTGCAGTAACATGCGCAAAGTAAATGCCGCTTGGTACGTTTGTTACATCCCATATCACTTCATTATCCCTACCGACGTAGTTTGTCCCTTGTAATTGTTCAATGAGTTCGCCTGCCATGTTGATAATTTTAATATTTACTGATGCTGGCTGTCCGAGGAAGTATCGAATATATGTTGTGCTTCCATACACAGGGTTGGGCCAATTATAAGCAAGTGATTTTGGTAAAAGTTCGGATGATTTTGGAGTAAATACGCCGGCATCATTCAAATGATTGGTATGGTTTTTATCTGCGAGAAAATTTTCCCACAAGACTTGCGATGTATCAAAAAGATTCCCCGTTTTCCAGACATACACAGACGTGTCCGATGAGGCAACGACAAGTTTATCGCCCCATAACACCGGCGAAGAAACTATTCCGCCTGTCTGCAGAGGAAACCCATCAATCATTTCCCCGTTCGAGGTATATGCGTAGAGTTGACCGTTTGTACTACCGAAGAGAATTGCTGTTTCATTTGAACCAGTGAGTTTGACGATGATGGGGCTTCCAACCACTGAACCACCATCTGGTATCGTAATAGGAAAATTTTCTATCATCACGCCGTTATCATTCAACGCAAAAAATTTATTCCCGCCACCAACAAGAATATCTAACTTGCTATCTCCATTAATATCAGACAGTGCAAAACTTGATGTAACGGCAGCAGGAATGTTATAGTAAGTAATGATATTCGGGTTACTCAACGATACCAGAGCGAAAGAATTATCGTCGAGCACTACAATGATATTTGAAGCATTTCCCGCTGAGAGCGCTTTAATGTTCTTTCCTCTGAAACCAATTTTTGTTACATCACTGCTCAGCGTATCAGAGGAATAGACAAATTTATTGGCAACAGCTGATACTCCTATCAACTGCTGGTACAACTCCTGTGTAGAGTCAACATTCCATGTTCCCGCAGTAAGCATATATGGGTTAATCCGCTTTCCAGTCTTGTCTCCAACAATAATATGACTTTGCGCAAGTGCCGTTCCGCTATTGATGATGTAGGTTGTTGCCGGTGTTGTAATTTCCTGTGCAGTTGTCAGCGCAAACAATGTATCAGCCAGTCCATCATTGTTACCATCAGTATTGTGGAAAACAATAATGTTATTTTGGTGAATACCAACGAGGTTACGTTGATTACCCGGATTATTGACAAAGGGGAGTATGGTTGGTTGAAACCTTCCACCTATTGGCGAAAATAAACCTGTCGGATTGTTTAAGAACGGCTTCAATGAATCAGTCAGCACATAAATCGAATCGCCTGATGTAAAAATCAATTCGTCGTTACCATCGCCGTTTAAATCGGCTGTTGTTGGGGCGTCATTGTTGTCAAACTTTACATTGTTCTGCTTGATAACTTTCAGTAATTGAATTTGTGCGCTCCCTACCTGCGCTTCAAACGTCATCCGCGGCGATGATGTGAAAAAGTTTTTGAGTGTAATGTGAGATTGCGCCAGCGTGTTGCTGAGCGAGTTAGGATTAGACGTTTCAGAAAATATATTTTTATAGACAGGCGAAATATTCCCATTGAACCAGTAATCAATCGGCGAACCGTCTTCGCTACCGGAACCGGGACTAGTCAGTTCATATGACTGACCAATATCCTGCGAGCCATCTGCTTCTTCCAAATCAACACCACGCCGAAGTGGATTGGCATTGATTTTATTTGCAGCAAGGTTTTTGTCAATGATGGCTTCGTCAATATGCCAGATGAGAATACCGCCCCGATAATTATTGTTGGCATTGATAAGACCCGGTAAACTCCAATCTAACTCATCAACATCCAACACAACGCCGTAGATGGAATCGATATTTGTATTCGAGTAATAACTCTCATCGCGCGAAAATGTTTTTGTAATAATGTGTCCATTCCATTTCATTGTAACAGTACTGCCGTTGGCATGAGCATCGCGCTGACGATTTTCTACCAAAAAATATTCCTTCGCGCTGATTGGAATTTTGTATATCGTGTCATTCCCTGTTTCATACAAACTTACAGCTGGCGCTGAAAGTGTGCGATTGCCATACACTTCAATCGGTGTTGACCACCCCATATAGACTTTTTCCCATGCACTTGGCTCTGGCGGACACATGCCGGAAAAGCTAAAAATGGATTGTCCATCCATTAACCCAAATCTTCCAATGGCCGTTCTCCCTGTTTCTGTATCGAACAAATCGGGCAATCCCAGATGGCTGGCAATGCTGGCAACGAGCAAGCCATTCATTCCTAGTTTTAATGTAAAATCACCACCAATGGATGGGATTTTTCTCACCTCGGTTTCAGGAAGAACAGCAGTGTTGGTTATCCTGAAAGTAGAATTCTGTACCGCAATTCCATCAAACGAAGTTCCAAAGACATTCCGAAAAGCGTTTAAGTTAAAGTAGAGCGATGGAAGATCGTACGGCGTCGGATCGTATCCAAGCGAAGCGCGAAGGTCAACATCTTTCCCTACTCCAGCGTGAAAGACAATAAACATGTCGTAATCACTGAAAGAAAATCCGGGATACAACGTATCGATGCTCTTCCACGTTTCTTCTATCATATTTGCCAACGGTAGATTGTTGTTTAACGGCGCATATTCCCTCATCTGCTTGGAAAGCGTCACAACAGTACCAAGCACGGTTGCGTTGATGAATTGTTTGCCGTTAGATGCTTTCCTAAAATAATTCTGTGCAAAAATAAAATGGTCGGCAAAGTAGGCAGAATCATGCGGCGGCGCATCAATTATTTTCTCCGATGTTGTTCCAAGGTCAAACTGTCCGTTACCTGACGAACGACTGTCGTTATCCGGTTGAAATTGTACCATCACAGCGAGAATGTTCAGTGTATCACTGCCGGCAGCAAATTGCTGTAATGAACCACCATGAAGCGAGTGGGAAAGTTTTTGGGAGAATAAGAACGACTGGAGCGCAATAAGAAGAAATATGTATTTCATAGTGAATAGACATGCAGGAGTACCGATTGATACTCCTGCTGATGAATGGTGATGCGATACACGGAACTAACTTTCGGACGTTCACAATGAAGCATGTATCGAAGGGATGCTCACAAAACCCCTCCCCAGATAATCAGGAAGGTGAACCGAAGCGTATCAGACAGCGGATGATCTTCTTCTGCCGATATGTAACTGAAATCGAGACCATAAATGTCATATCGCAATCCTGCCCCAAAGGTCATAAAATTGCGGTTGCCATTGCTCGGATCTTCAAAGAAATGTCCCCAACGAATCGCCACTTTTTTATCATACCAATATTCTAACCCAACCGATGTGTTGATTAATTTCAAATTCCGCTCGAATGAATTTTTGGTAAATGAAGTCCATATTGATTTTGGCAGTTCATGCGAGCCAGAGGAATCGCGATACACCAACAGCTTACTAAAATCAACCGAAAGCGTTAAACTATTGTATTCATCTTTCATCGGAATAATACCGAAGCCCAATCGCAGTTGCGTTGGAAGTGGATCTGCCTGATCGGCGTCGATGTATGTTACTTTGGGACCGATATTAGAGACATTCACCCCTACGCTAAATGTTTCGCCAAGATCCTCTTCAATAAACGGAATCACAAGTGATTTCGGCTTATAGAGAAATCCCAAATCAAAACTGAAAGTATTGGCAATACCCGAACCTTTTTCCTGCCCGGTACCAAAAGGCGACAAACTACTGTTGATGTAGCGAAGATTTGTACCAATAGCAACTTCGTCGGAAAGTTGTGTGCCGAAGCCGACGGTAACCGCAAACTCAAATCCTTTAAATTCACCGACAGGGTCAGGACTTTTTTCCGTCGTGACAATGAATTTACCCAAGTTTAAATAGGTAACACTGGCTCCAAGTGTTCCACCATATTCCGGCAATTCCTGCTTCACGTTGAAGTAATCATAGAAGAGATCGGACAAACCAAACTGCGGAAGCCAGTTGGCATGAGTGATACTGATTTCGCCTCCTTTCTGAAATCCCAATCCTGCAGGATTCCAATGCATTGAGGCAGCATCATCAGCAATTCCTGTTCCCCCCTCACCCATTCCACTAGCACGTGAATTTGGAGAAATCATTAAAAACGGTACAGCCGTTGAACCAGCTTGTGCATACACCTGTTGCAACCAACCCATCAGCACTGCAGCCAACGCTGCTATTCCAATCATTCGTTTCATACGTTAACTCTACTCCTAAAATTAAATGTGTAGTAAAATATAGTTAATAAACTTCTTTGTTACCAGCATTGCGTTACCGCACAATCGTCATCTTTCCCATCGCCTCGCTCGAATAGCGCCCATCAATGGTTTTTGCTGTCACTTTATACAAATACAATCCATTTCCCACCAGATCGCCATCGCTGTCTTTTCCATCCCATTCGACTTGGAAAAATCTTTCCCCATATCCCGATCGTTCAATAGTATGAATTAATCTTCCGGCAACAGTATAGATTTTAATTGTTACATCAATCGGCGAAAGTTGGTTATGCTGAAAAGTAAATGTTGTTTTGGTTGTCATGGGATTGGGGAAGTTATAAACATTGGAAATAGACAAACCTTCGGTTGAACTTACAACAAATCTTGCTTCAGCAATTGAGGAATTATTGTACACATCCCATGCCCGAACTTTAATGGTATGAAGACCAGGTGAAAGATTGGATAAACGATACTCTGCTGATCCAGCTTGATACGAATCAAGTTTTCCTTTATAAAAACCAGTTAGGTCAATGCTCTTTGAACTTTCATCAACCCACGCTTCAAGACGATGACCGATAGCATTTGCTGACGAATTGATGCCGGAATTATCGTACAATTCTACAATCAACGTGGCATTACTGCTTACAACATCACCCGATCGGAACGATGGCGTATCAAAGTAAATTGAAATCTGGGGACCAACAGAATCTGGCGGCGCGTGTTGATTAGTTCCACCTACAATAAAGTTCGTCGTGTATCCTCTGCCGTCGCTTGAATCATTGGAGAAGTAGAGCGAGATGCGTCCGTTTCTGTTTTCGTACGAAATATCTTTAGGAATGACAAATGAGGCTGACAATTCACCGTTAATGATTGACGCTTCGCCCCTGTAAATTACCGTGCCGTTTTCCTGAATGGATACGGTTGGTATTTGTGGAATTGTACGTGTCCGTTCCGCATCATACACGGTAATTGTAGCAACACCGTTATATGAAGTCATAATGAAATTTGAAGAATCACGCACAGTACCTTTCAGTGTTACTTTTTTTAACGCTTGCAGTGTGTCTTGCATCGCAATACTTTTTCCGTTGATCGAATCTATCACGATCTTTCCTGCGGGTATGGCCAGCCGAACTGTCGGATCACCAAGAAGAAAATATTTTTGCTCGTTATCATCTGCCGAAATATTATTTATTGCATTTTTTGTCAACAGATAGGCATCCCCTAATCTTACTATTGGGTTGCTTAACAGAACAAACGAATAAAACGCCTGGTTTAAAGCCGCATTTCTATCAGCATACACAGCACGTGTTGCACTCAACACGCCGATCGCTCCACCGTTTTGTACTATCATTGCTTCTTCGGCTGAACTTTGCTCGCCTGCTTCATCAAATCTTCCCCAATCACACGTAGCCGCAACAATAAATGTCAACTTATCGGCATTTACAAATTGTGTTTTCACATCATCATACGTCAAAATGGCTTCATGCGCCCACACTTTCGGATTGCCGTGGCCGGCATAATTCAAGATCAATGTGCCGTTATTTACCTGATCAAGAATTGCTTGCCGTGCTTCAGGTCGCTTTCTTCCAGATGAAGCGTAGACAAGAGGATATTCCTCCGTATAAATTCGTTTTATTTCAAAATCTTTTGGAGTTATTCTCGCAAGTATCTCAGAATCGTAAGTATTAAAGACTTCTCCTCCGGGCCAATCAGTTGACCACAAATCATCAGCAACAATAGTAATGATGTTTTTCCACGTCGATTTTATGGATTTCGTTTCATAGCGAATAATATTATCGACCATCAATCTCGCCTGTTCAACACTACGGGGACACAACCGTCCTGCTGCAATGGATACTTTTTCGGGATTGAGCGGATCGAGGTATGCAAAGAAATCTTCATAATTGTACGAATAGATTTTACTGTTTGATTCTGTGGTTTGGTATGTTGGCACCCACCATCGGTCATTTCCTAAAATGCCTTTAACGTCAAAACTTGCATCGCCAAACAGAAGAACATACTTTGGTTTGACGTTCCAATTATCAACCGCATATTTTAGAAAATCCCGTATCGCTACCGGATCGGGCAATCCAAGGCCAAACTCGTTAAACAATGTATCAATATCGACAACAACTGTTGTTAACGGCTGTCGTAATGATTCTTTGTGATGTTTTAGCCGCACTGCCTCACTCTTAAATTCATTATGCGTGATGATGATGAATTCTGCACCGTTGAAACCATGAAGATTTGAGTTGGGAAGTTTCGCAAATGATTTCGGATACTTAAATGAAGATGTTGTTCCCACCCAATACCGTCGCAGAACTCCCGCCGTGTTCGAGTCCCGAAACGAAATAGACCCCATCATCTGCTCGGTTTGATGCAAAATTTTTCTCACATTGTTTACGTCCGATATTTCGAACACGCTAACATTGTTCGAAGTAAAACCGTCAACGTAGTAATCAACCACACCAGTGGTATCGGGCGAATGGAAGAGCAACTGATTATCGTGCGCCGTCAGTTTTTGCTGATAAAAAATACGCACCCAATCGATAAAACCACTGGCAACACTTCCGGAAGATTGGTAGGTAAACTCGAGGTTACTTCTGCTATCAGTCAAATTCGGAATAACTGTCGCTTCAGAAAATTCTCCCCACGCATAATCTGCCGCCGGACTATTAAGATAGGAATTATCCATGCCAGCAATACTTACCGTACGTATTACTGTATTTGATTCTTCAATGTTAAAAGTGGCTTCAGCATTGGAGCGAGAAAACAGATAGAAAGCGTAGCGCACGGAGGTACCAGCAATCCATCCCGGCAATTTATTGGTAATGACTCTGGTGCTGTTGTTGTTCAACGGAGCGCTAACCCAATTCTGTCCGGAAAGATTGAAGTTAAATTTTTCTTCTTTAAACAAAATTTTCCCGAGCGCTTGTGTTACCTTGGCGCCGCTTCCTACCGAAAGAGAAGTCTGTGCCATTACTTTTAGCGGGGCGCTTACCCCAATGGCAAGGAAATAGTAATTGCTGTTAGAGTAGTTATTGTAGTGATGCCCAAAACTTTTTTGAACAGGATCGTAATGCCAACCAACGGCGCCTTGTCCGTAGAACAACACGTAATCATCGTCGTTGAATTTTCCGTTGTTGTTGTTATCCACATACCACACGGCACACTGGGGAAGATCCGCCGAGCGAGGAATTGATAAACTTTCCAGAAGATTACGGCCGTTTCCGCCAAAGATTTTAATGTCGGTGATGGATGAAAGCGACGACGGCTCTATACCAAGTGAACGCAGGTATGTTGCATCAATTTTGTACATTCCGTCATCAGTAACTTCCAATTTATACCATGTGCCAGCAGAAAGAAGAGCAGGTGCCGCCGACGATTTCCTCAATGGTGGTGCCGCCACCCAACGTTTGGCAATGTGATAATTGATGAGTGATGCACGCGCCCAATCGTCATTTCCGCTGTTATCAAAGAGATAATCTTTTGAACCGTACTCAACCCGAATCACAATTCTCGTGTATCGTCGAAGCGTACGAGTTGATGACTGATACTGAAGCGGTGTGATATGAAGATTTGCGGTCATCCATCCCTGCACGTAGCCAATATCGTTAATTGTGGCAAGCTGAGCAGGATAAAATTCTTGCTGTGAACCGAATTGCGGCTTATACACTCGCTCGAATGCACCGAGACTATCTTTGGGTATTATTTGTGGAACCGGTGCCAACGGAAAATTATTCACCGTTTCAAAATCTGACGCTACCACACTTACTGAATTTCCTCTTCGCCCGGGAAGAGCAAGTTGAATAACGCGCATCATAAGATCTTCCGCTCCCACTTTTTGATGGACAGATGGCAATCCAAACAAAAAACGCGGATGTTCAAATGAAATTCCTTCAGCGATTATAATTTGATTGGGCAAGTAGCTCGGACGGAATTCCAGTGTTATTCCGCTTTCATCCGAAGAAAGAACGGTAACATCTGGATACAATGGTGACTGCTGCGACAGTGTAACGCCGCACAGCACAAAAAGCAGGGTTAAAATTGATTGTATTCTCATCATAAATAAAAAAACCGAACGCTGAACACTCCTACCTTCAAACGTTCGGTACGCAAAAAAGCAACCAGTATAAACGTTAAAGGTGTCTGTGAATAACGCAAACAGATACTAAACCTTTAACAAAAAATCTATACTCGTTGCTCCTTATTCATTGAATAATCCTTAGCAAATATAGATAAGCATTCCTCGTTTGTCAACAGATTTTTTCCTGTAGCGAACGCAACACAATAAAAATTTCATTGAGCGCCATTCGACTCAAAAAAATTTTGTTTTTCCTGTCAATTGGAAAACACAGAATTTGTAACCACTCCAAACGTTGTAAATTCAGCAAAATTTTTGTACCTTGCATCAGTTATCAGAACTACACTCCACAACACAAAGGCAGTATGTCGAAACCTCTCAATATCCTCTTCGTCACCAGCGAAGCGGAACCTTTTGCAAAAACGGGCGGATTAGCAGACGTTTCAGGGGCGCTACCACAAACAATCAAAGAACTTGGTCACGAAATCCGTATCATGATGCCGCGATACGGTACCATCAGCGAGCGAAAATTCAAACTGCACGATGTTATACGCTTGCGGGAAATTACTGTTCCTGTAGGCAATGAACTGAAGTCCGGACACGTCAATTCCTCATTCATCACCAGTTTGAAAGCGAAAGTTCAGGTATATTTTCTTGCCAACCAGGAAATGTTCAATCGGCCCGGCTTATATACCAATCCTGATACGAAAAAAGATTACCACGATAATGATACGCGGTTCATTTTCTTTTGTCGCGGAGTCCTTGAAACACTAAAGAAACTCGGCTGGCAACCCGACATTATTCACTGCAACGATTGGCAAACCGGTCTTATCCCCGCCTACATGAAAACCATCTACAAGGATGAACCACTGTTTAAAAATATCAAAACAGTTTTTACCATTCACAACCTTGGCTATCAAGGACAGTTTCCAGCAGAGTCATTCAAAAAAACGGGGCTACCGGAATCGGAATTCACGATGAATGGTGTTGAATTCTACGGCAAATTAAATTTCATGAAAGCAGGACTGGTGTATGCTGACGTCATCACCACCGTCAGCGAGAAGTATGCTAAGGAAATCACTACATCAGAAGAATATGGTGCAGGACTGGAAGGCATTTTACGAAAACGAAAGAAAGATCTGCATGGCATAATTAACGGCATCGATTACAACATTTGGAATCCCGAAACAGATCCCATTATCGATCAGCGGTACGACATCAAATCGTTGGAGGGGAAAGAGCAGAATAAAATTGCACTGTGTAAAAAATTCGGTCTGCAATATAAAGAAGGCGTTCCAGTCATTGGCTGTATCACGCGGCTGGTAGATCAAAAAGGAATCGACTTAATTAAAGAAATTGCCGATGACATGATGAAACTTGACATCCAGTTTGTTATGATCGGGATGGGAGAAAAACGGTACCACGATTTCTTTGAAGCATTCAAAAAGAAATACCCGAAAAAAGCCGGCATTGTCTTCGGCATGAGCGAAGAAATTGCCCATATGATTGAAGCCGGAGCCGATATGTATCTGATGCCGTCCCGCTATGAACCGTGCGGACTGAATCAGCTGTACAGTCTAAAATACGGCACAGTACCGATTGTACGGGCAACCGGCGGATTGGATGACACCATACAGGATGTCACCAGTAGCGGTAATGGCACGGGATTCAAATTCTATAAGTACGACAGTAAAGAATTGCTGAAGACGATTCAGCGCGCCGTGAAAATGTACCACGATAAAAAAACGTGGCAAAAAATTATGCGGAACGGCATGGCAAAAGATTTTTCCTGGGAATCGTCTGCAAAGAAGTACATCAACCTCTACCGAAGTTTATTGAAATAGCGGGGCATCGGTGCTGTCAGAATTTGCTGTCTTTATTGATCGGGACGGAACAATCAATGTCGATGTTGATTTTCTTTCCTCCCCCAGCCAACTTCAACTTATCCCCCGCAGTGCAGAAGCAATTCGTGAACTGAACGACTTGGGAATTGCCGTTGTCGTTATCACTAATCAGTCGGGTATTGCCCGTGGTCTCTACACGGAAGACGACCTTCGAAGAGTGCACGAAGCGATGGATAGCGAACTAAAAAAATTTGGCGCAACAGTGCTTGAGTATTTCTACTGTCCGCACCATCCCGAGGAAGGTCTTCCACCGTACCGTATCGAGTGTGAATGCAGAAAACCTAAACCTGGGATGTTGAATCAAGCAAAACAAAAATACGGTTTCAGTCTTACCCGTTCATTTGTGGTCGGTGATAAGTGTATAGATGTGCAAACCGGCAAAGCGGTCGGGGCTGTCGCCATTCAAGTGGCTACCGGATATGGCGAAAAGGAAAAACTGTTGTGCGGGAACATCCGGGATTACTTTGCGTCTGACTTATACGATGCCGTACAATTCATTAAACAGCAACTAACATCCAGACAATGAAGAAATTCTATTTCTCCTTTTTTTTGTTTATCGCATTATTTCTGCTCAGTTGCGCTGATAAACCAAAATCTATCGGCAACAACCTGATTCCACCCGGCGATATGTTCAACTTTGCTGAAACCACATTCACGGCTGTGAGCGATTCGGTGTTTAGAACACCTATCGTCAACGGTTATGCGTCGAGCAATCTTGTGGGAAAACTTCCCGGTGGCGAAGACTTTGTTACACTCCTTCAATTTTATGCGTTGTCAGGTCTCGATTCGTTAAAAGGAGCAATGATTGATACTGCTGAAATTCGTTTGACGGTCAATTACCGAATGCTTCCTGCTCCCCCGCCAATTCAGTTCACAGTGTATGAACTTCAAAATCAATTTTCCGAAGGGACATTCACATCCGATTCGTTAACATCAACGTTGATAGGCACGGTACCAGTTGGCACATTTTCAGATTCAATGAATTTTGCTCAACAAGTTACGGCGCGTATTGACACGGCAGTTGTTCGCAAATGGGCGGATGATTTTCTCGATACTTCAAAACCAGCATTTTACGGATTCGCAATTCGGGCCACCGGCGCGAGCGGTGTTATTGGATTTTCTCCCTTTAATTTTTACTCCTCTACCAGTCCATTACTAGTAATTAAATTTACGCGTAACGGACGGCATGACTCTCTTTTCTTCAATATTGGACAGGACACATTTGTGGAGACATCTGTTGTTCCGCAAACATACACTCCTCTTGAAGTACGCGGCGGATCCGGCGTAAGAGCCGATATAAAATTCACCATTACCTCGCTTCCAGAAAAACCTATTGTCAACAACGCTACGATGATATTGACGGTTGATACGGTGGCCAGCGTGTACTCAGGATTTTCTCCCGATTCACTAATTGCTACACTAACGGTACGCAATAATACGACAGATTCTTCTTTATATGCCTACGGCTTTAAGAAAACAGGAAGTAACGGCGAGAAAACTTATGAATTCAACTGTACGCAAATTGTTCAGCGCTGGCTGAGCAACCTGAGTGTAAATAGCGGACTCACCATTCGCTGGGCGGCAGAAAATAGTACCAGCGAAAAAATTGTATTTTATCCTGTTTCAGATGCTATCCGTGGACCAAAATTGAAAATTTTCTACGCGGAGAAGAATCAATGAAACGACTCTTCATCTTGATTGCTCTTTCATCATTCGCTTTTGCAGGAGAGGGCTCCATCTATTCGCGATATGGCATCGGTGATATTCACTTAACGGCTCGGGGAAAAAATGTCGGTATGGGAAGTGTCGGTATTGGAATGAGTAGTGAAACATCCATCAACTTCGCCAACCCGGCATCGTTAACTTCTCTTACCCGCACATTGTTCACCGCTGGGTATCAGTATCGAAATTATCATTCCGAAGATGCAACGGGGACGAGTATTATCGGAACAGGAAACCTCAGCGAATTCGGAATTGCTTTTCCAATCTATTCGCCAAAAAAGATTGTCTTATCCTTGGGCGTACTTCCATATTCTTCTGTGGGTTACCACCAGGAAGTTGAAAGAACGACAAGCGGTCAGCATATTTTTCAACAGTTTGAAGGAAGAGGCGGACTGAATTCAGCGCAGGTAAGTGTGAGTTATGCCGCAACACCCGCTTTAATGCTTGGTGTAACATCTCATTACTTATTTGGAGCAATCTACAAAGATCAAACAATCAGCTTTACTTCATCAGATTTTTTCGGTGGTTCATATAATCAAACGCTTTCGATGAGTGGTTTCGCTGTAACAGTTGGCGGTTTGTACCATGGCATCGATAAGGCATTAGGAATCGAAACAAATGGGACGGTGAATCTGGGCGCTACCATCTTCAGTGGCTCAACTCTCGATGTTGATGATGAACTTCTCCGTAACTTCTCGTCACATCAGGACACCGTTGCTATCAATAATAACACACTCACACTGCCAATGGGTTTTTCTGTTGGTCTTTCGTACCTGAGAAACAAAATAGTGTACGCCGCCGATGTTGATTTCCACAACTGGGATAACTTCAAAATCAACGGAGCACATCCTACTGAAATTCAAAATAGTCTCCGTTTCGGCGCAGGCGCTGAATTATTACCGGCGGACAACTTCACCGATTCGTTCTGGGAAAGAGTTGCTTACAGAGTCGGGGGCTATTATCGTATTACCAATGTCAACGTGAATGGAACTTCTATTGATGAATTGTTCGCTTCTGTCGGGCTTGGATTTCCACTCAGTTTTGAATCACGGCTCAATCTTGGTTTGGAATATGGAATTCGCGGCACAACGTCTGCCTCGTTAATTAAAGACACGATTGTGCGATTCACACTTTCACTGACGGCATCGGAATTGATGTTCATACCACCGCCCATTGATTAACTTTAGAAGGACTTGACGGATGCAAAGCATTCGCCAAATACTTCAGGCATTCAACGACTTATGATAGCATTAGCCAGCGACCACGCGGGATTTCACTACAAAGAGAAAGCCAAAGCGCTGCTCATTGAAATGAAATTCCCTTTCAAAGATTTTGGAACAAACTCTCCTGACTCTGTCGACTATCCTGACTTCGCTCATGCAGCCGCAGAAGCAGTATCAACAGGAGAATGTGAGTGGGGTATTATTATCTGCGGAACAGGTGTTGGCGTTTCCATTGTAGCAAACAAACATAAGGGGGTTCGTGCTGCAGCGTGCGAATCCGTTACTGCCGCATCGCTTGCACGCAAACACAACAACGCCAACATTCTTTGCTTTGGCGAACGGCTTGTTGGCTGGGCAGTTGCTGAAGATATGATTCGAACATTTCTGACAACAAATTTTGAAGCGGGTCGTCATACTCGACGTGTAGAAAAAATTCATTCACTCACCGGTCGATAACATTTCGCAGAGTTAACTATGAACTACATCCAACAATTCGATCCCGAAGTCTATCAGGCGATCAAAAACGAACAGCATCGTCAAAACACTAAACTTGAACTCATCGCCTCAGAAAATTTTGTCTCACCCGCCGTACTGCAGGCCGCAGGCACAGTTCTGACAAACAAATATGCAGAGGGATACCCGGGAAAACGGTACTACGGCGGCTGTGAGTATGTTGATGTTGTTGAAGACCTTGCCCGCAATCGCGTAAAAGAACTATTTGGCGCCGAATACGCAAATGTACAGCCACATTCCGGCTCACAGGCAAACATGGCGGTGTATTTCACGTTCATTAAGCCAGGCGATAAAGTACTCGGTATGAATCTTTCACACGGCGGACACTTAACGCATGGTTCACCGGTGAATTTTTCCGGACAGATGTACAACTTTACCGCGTACGGTGTTTCAAAAGAAACCGGTTATATTGACTACAACGAAGTTGAAGATGTAGCAAAACGCGAACGCCCAAAACTCATCACCGTCGGCGCCAGCGCGTATTCACGCAACATCGATTACAAAAAATTCAGAGAAATTGCTGATAAGGTCGGCGCATTTTTATTTGCCGATATTGCACATCCTGCCGGACTGATTGCGGCAAAATTGCTGAACGATCCGATTCCCTACTGCCATGTCGTTACTTCTACAACGCATAAAACTTTGCGCGGACCCCGCGGCGGAATTATTCTAGTTGGAAAAGATTTTGAAAATCCGTGGGGACTGAAAGCGCCAAAATCCGGCAGAACAAAAATGATCTCCGAACTGCTCGATTCGATGGTGATTCCCGGCGTTCAAGGCGGACCGCTGATGCATATTATTGCGGCAAAAGCAGTGGCATTCAAAGAAGCGTTACAACCGGAATTTAAAACGTATGCGCAACAAATCATAAAGAATGCTCAAACCCTCGCCGCTTACCTTGTCGGTAAAGGATATAACATTATCTCCGGAGGAACAGACAACCATCTGATGTTGATTGATTTGCGAAATAAAAATGTTACCGGCAAAGATGCACAGGAAGCGCTTGATGAAGCAGGAATAACTACAAACAAAAATGCCGTACCTTTCGATGATAAATCGCCGCTCATTACTAGCGGAATCCGCATCGGCACACCGGCGCTCACTACGCGCGGAATGAAGGAAAATGAAATGAAAATCGTCGGCGAATTGATTGATGAGGTCATCAGCAATATTGGTAAGCGCGAGGTGTACGAATCGGTGAAGAAGAAAGTTACAGAACTCTGCTCTGCTTTTCCGCTTTATAAAGATGTACTGTAATCGCACCTGTTACTGTTGCTGCTAAAGAAAAAAACGTATGCCCAAGGATCAACAGCACGTTGAAGACAAAGAAATGGGATTTCTCGATCACCTGGAAGAATTACGGTGGCGAATTCTGAAATCTGTGTTGGCGGTATTGGTAGGCGCAATCAGTGCGGCATTCTTTTCAGATTTTCTTGTTAAACAAGTGTTGCTAGGTCCACTGCTGAAGGTCGGATTAAAAGCACAAGTGCTGACACCGTATGGTATCGTCTTAACATATATGCAGGTGGTGATTGTGGCAGGAGTGATTATTGCTATGCCGGTAATTCTGTATCAGCTCTGGCAATTTATCGCTCCCGGTTTATTGCCGCACGAACGGAAGTATGCGAGGTGGATAGTCTTCTTCACATCACTGTGTTTTTTATCTGGTATCGCATTCGCCTATTTTGTTCTTGTTCCGACGGCATTGGCATTCTTCTCGACGTTTGGAACCGATGTGTTCGAACTGAACATTGCCATCAACGAACACATTAGTTTTATGCTAAGTTTAATTTTGGGAGCAGGACTTGTCTTTGAACTGCCGATGATTACGTATTTTTTAACAAAGATCGGATTGCTGAACCCTGTCTTCATGAGAAAATATCGTCGGCATGCTATAGTTACGATTTTAATCATTTCAGCTATCGTAACTCCAACACCGGATGTATTAACTCAAAGTTTATTAGCACTGCCGATGATTCTCTTGTATGAAATCAGCATCTACATCTCAAAGTTTGCACAAAAGAAATCAGAAGCACCCTTGTAACACGATGGATATGCTATTACCATTGTTTCTCACTAAACAATTGAACTATTCGCATTGCCATCAGTAGCACCATTAAAGTAGTTTACGTCATCATCTATGGGATTATTATTGACACATACACTCGACGACATTAAAGCACCAGTAGAACACGAACTGAAATCGTTCCATGCATTCTTCAAACAATCAATGCGTTCCAGTGTAACGCTGGTGGATACGATTGCACGGTACATTGTCAAGCAAAAGGGAAAACGCATTCGTCCTATTGTGGTGTTTCTTTCTGCAAAAACGTGCGGCGCTATCAATGAAAGCACTTTCCGCGGTGCAACTCTCGTCGAAATTCTGCACACTGCAACACTTGTGCACGACGACGTTGTGGATGATGCCGATACTCGACGCGGACTTGCCTCTATCAACGCTGTGTGGAAAAATAAAGTTGCCGTGCTGATGGGAGATTACCTGCTTTCCACCGGCTTGATGATTTCGCTAAAACACAATGATATCTATTTCCTCAAAACCGTCTCCGATTCTGTCCGCAGAATGAGCGAAGGTGAAATTCTTCAAATTCAAAAGAGCCGGGAGTTGGATATTGACGAAGCAACATATCTGAAAATTATCTCCAACAAAACTGCCTCGCTTCTTTCTACCTGTTCGGAAATTGGTGCGGCAAGCGCTACAGAAGACCCTGAACAGCGGAAATTAATGAAAGACTACGGTGAAAACGTCGGCATGGCATTCCAGATTCGGGATGACATTCTGGACTTTACCTCACGCAAAAGCATTCTCGGCAAACCGATTGGCGGCGACATGAAAGAAAAGAAAATAACTTTGCCGCTCATCTACGCATTGCAGCAGGCGTCAAAACAGGAATCAAAGCATGTGTTGAAACTCATCAAAAACGGCGCAAAGGGAAAAGATGTTGAATACGTAGTCGATTTTGTGTTGCAGAACGGCGGCATTCAATATGCTGAACAACGCGCGCACGACTTTGGTAATGCTGCGCGCGAATGCCTTAAACCGTTTCCCGACTCAGATGCAAAACAATCACTCGACATGTTTATTGACTTTGTCATGGAGAGGGAAAAGTAATAATTGTCAGAACACAAGCTAGAAGAATGTTAGATAGTGAAAAGCCGAATCTTGTGATTCGGCTTTTCTGTTAATACTCATTTTCATTTTCAAATTCCTTTGGTTCACTCTTTGGCGGTTGCTTTTTCTTCTTGGGTCTTCCACCTTTTCCATCTTCAATTTCAATATCAGGTATATGGTTGAATGCAATACGTGCCGGAGACGACTCCAACGCCGCATGTGCACCGCCAAAATATAGCGCGCTTTTGCCGTACCGCAAATTCAATTCGTCCACAGCAGAAAAAAGTGCATTGGTTTTCTCTTCATTCTCAAACATTGAGGGCGTGTGTTCTTGTTCCGGGGTAAGATGAAACAGCGCTACCGACACTTTCAACGGCGTTTCTTTGATTGTGGGTTTTCGGGAAAGAAGCGTTGTTAACGCTCTGGTAAAGTGGAGAGTATCAGACGTTTCGGTAAATGTAATGTCATCGCTCCATTTTTTGTTATTGAAATAACGAATGCCAACATACAACGCGCGGGCGCGGTACTTCATCTTTCGCAACCGCATGGCGGCTTTTTGCAGCATTCGATGAAGCACCGCTTCAGCATCTTTTTCGTTTCTCTGCTTCGGCGGCAATACATGCGAATGTCCGACCGTTGTGTGATGCATTGGCGGAAGCGGCGGCTCGATGCCGCGTAAACGTTCGTACATTCGTTCTCCTTCAATACCATTCCATATCTTCCTCAGTGTTTCTTTCTCAGCAGCGCATAACTGTTCAACCGTGTAAATGCCGTAGCGATTCAGACGTTTTGCCATGTTCTGCCCGATGCCGGATAAATCTTGCAGTTCCATTGTGTATAAAATTCGTGGCAGATCTTTTTCTTCAATTACTACAAGACCATCCGGCTTTTGCATATCTGTTGCTGTTTTGGCAAGAAAAATATTCGGCGCTATACCGATGGAACAGCGCATCTGCTCGCCAACTTTTTTTGCAATTGTTTGCTTAATGTTCTTGGCAAGTTCAATTGCTTTCTCCTTCTTCCTCTGACTCCCGCTTAGTTCACACACCATTTCATCAATGGATTTGACTGCCAGGACAGGAATGCATGATTCAACGGTTGCAACAAGTTGGTGGTGGTATTTTACATACAACGGCGGACGAGCTTCTATGATGGTGATGGAAGGACAACGTTTTCGTGCTTCTTGGGCAGATGTTCCTGTCTTAATGCCAAATTTTTTTGCTTCATAACTAGCGGCGATGCACGCAGTATGTTCTGCCATTACAGGAACGACGGCAACCGGTTTTCCCCGCAGTTTTGGATTTTCCTGCTGTTCCACCGAAGCAAAAAACGCATTGAAATCTATAAAGAGATAACGGAGCATATGCACATCCCAAATGATACCCACCACAGCTCAGACAAACTTCAATGACCATAGAGTAAAAAATTGGATGTTGTAAATTATGTGATGTTTGAGATTTGACATTTGACGAACTACCGCGTCTTAACTTCTGCTACCTGAGGTGTTGACGCAATCACTCTCCGGGCTCTCACAAAGCGATTGAAGTTATATTCATTGAACAGCGGTGAGGCCGGATCAAAACTGTTGATGCGTACTCTACCGGAAGAATGGATGTATTCTTTATTGCCGAGATAAATTCCCACATGCACAATTCGCTCCGGTTTTCCGTTTTCAGCTTTCCGACCGAAGAAGAGTAAATCTCCTTTTTTCAGATTTTCAAAATTTTTCCCCGGTTCTACTTCAACCCCTTGCTCTGCCTGCTGGTTGGCATCACGATTCAACGCCATACCATTCAGCAAAAAGACAGTTTTTGTAAATCCTGAACAATCAACTCCTTTCACCGACGTGCCACCCCACAGGTATGGCACACCCATTAAAAATTTTCCCGTCCTTTCAATATTGTCAGGAAGCGGCTTTACTTTTGTACCCCACTCGTTGTAATCAATTGCTGACGAAGAGGGAAGAAAACCTGTTCGTCCATCCGCAAGTCCGACTTTGATCCATCCGTTCTCTGTTCCCAAATGTTTCAATACGCCGCCACCAACTATATCGCACACCGGAAAGGAAGTAAGATTCGGTTGTTGACGAACCATGTCGAATAACGAAGTGACAAAAACTTTTCTGCTCTCATTCCACACACGTGCTTCTTGTTCCGTAACACGATGCAATTGATCGGCGTCTGCCCAGCCAAGATAGTTATCCGGTGTTTGGATATACAGGTATCCCCCTTTTCGTTTCCAAATCTTCACCAGTGTACCCATCAACGCTTGTGTAACCAATTCAGCAGATTCACGCGGTTCGCCACGCATGTTCGCAACACTCACCGTAATAATTCCCCACGTTGCATTGCCAAGATCATCCGCAGGAAGAACTTGAATGCTGTCGAGAATGACTTTTCCATCCGACGCCAATTTTTCAATCAGTTCTTGCTTGGCTTCTGCCTTGTCAACTTCCCCTTTTACGATGAGACGGTTTCCATCGTCAATGAGCGAAACTGCAAAAATTGCGGTGCGCTTGTCCGGTGCGTACTTCTGCTGAAGCTCTTTTAGTACCGGATGGACAACAGCGCGTTCTTCCTTCCTTTCGGAAGAACGCTCGTTTGAACAGGAAAGAATGAAGAGTGAAATTACCAATACAAAGAGTTGTTTTTTCATATGCTTGTTATGTGCTCAGTGAAAGAATGGCATCCCATAAGTCTTTCGGGACAGGCATGACCGAAAGGCAAGGAATGCGTACGAGTGGAAAATCCTTGAATTCCTTTTTGCTTTTAATAACCGAAAGCGGCACCGGCTTTTTTAACTTCTGCGCCGCTTGAACATCAACAACAACCACTTTCTCGTCATTCGCTTTTGGATCTGGTCGTGGCTCAGAAATAATCGTTGCTATTCCAACAATCTGTTTCTCATCACCTGAGTGGTAGATGAATGCCTTGTCTCCTCTGTGCATTGAGCGCATATGCTTCAACGCCGCAAAATTGGTAACACCATCCCACACGGTAGTCTTGTCACGTACCAAATCATCAAAGGAATAGACGGAGGGTTCTGTCTTCAATAAAAAATATTGCATAGGAAACCTCGCTGATGGTAGAGAAAAGTAACGTTATTGTATAGCAAATGCAATGTGTGGAATGAAACGTAGTGGCGCCGACAATGAAAAATTGAACACACTGTACCAACGCTCTTACTTCATCTTTACCAGTTTTGAAGTTGCGGTAACCTGCAGGTCTTGCTGATTCACCAACACTTTGTAAAGATACACACCGTTGCCGATTTCGTCGCCGTCTCTATCTCTGCCATCCCAAAAAATTTTGTTGAAACCGATATTTGCCGGTTGGCGAATTTCTTGAATCAATCGGCCAGCAACAGTGTAAATCCTAATGATGACTTCGTCGGGCGTCACAGGTCCTGCAAGATTGAATGTAAAATGCGTTGCGCGGTTGAAGGGATTGGGAATGGTGTACACATCGAACAACCGGAATTGTGATGCCACTTTCACATACGCCACAATAGTGTCGGAAATATTTCCGGCAATGTCCAGTGCGTAAACTTCAATAAAATTATCACCATCTTCGAGCATCGGTGTCCACCGAATTTCTGCCTTCCCTGATGAAGTAGACGGAATTAACTCGGCGGTACCGGCACTAAACGGCTGTAAACTGCCATTTAGCCGCAAGCGGAAATTTGTTGTGTCTGACTGCGTAATAATAGCCGGGTTATTATCGGTGTACGAAATACGAATTTCCGGCTGTTGGTTCACGTAGTCGCCATCAACAATCATTTTTCCATTTATCGTCATTTGTAAGTTAGGTTTAATCGAATCTGATAGAATATGGAACGGAAGGGTAACGCTGTTGTTGTTTTTGCTGACTTCGATTTTGGTGTTAAGAGGATCAATTTCAAAAACAAACGCGCGACTTCCTCTTCGTTCACGTGTTAAATAGGTATATGTCAATGTTACCGAATCCTGCGCAGCGAGAGTGTCAATTATTTCTTCCTTCACAATTGTTTCTATCCCCAGTTGAGTTGTTTTCAACCGCACCGGTATACTGTCTGCCCGAGTAGGACTGAAATTATACACACGGGTAGTGAAGACAATAGTCTCACCTTCCATCACGCTATCGGCACTGAGTGAGGTGCTTTTTGACGAAACTGCAAGTTCCAACGGCGGTGCACCATCCACCGTCCATCTGTATAAGCGGGGTGAAGTTCCAGATAAAGAAGCGGTGCGAGGCGCCACCGGCAAACCTTGCGATGACAAAATCTTAAAATCAAACAGCAGTCGTACATTCGGATAGATAGCGGGATTCACGCCTGCCATTGATATTGTTTGCTGATTGACGGCAGTAATTACTGTATCAACTGTTCCTGTCTGCGTAATTCCAAGTACTTTGGTTGTTAACTGTGCACCCGAAGGTATAACACCATTGAGAGAAAGTTGTGATAACTGGGCAAACGAACCGAATGATGGCGTGATGACGGTGCCGGATGTTTCCTTACGCACATATGTTGTCTCAATTACGGCAGAACCACTACCCTGCGCTTTATACATTTCAGGAACTGAACCAATCGACGCCCCTTTCCTTCCAATAATTGCCCACGAATCGCGGAACTGTAACTGGTCAATATAAGCGCTACCAATGGACTTGAGCGCATTTCGCGCGGCCGGCTGAAGATTGTTTGCCCCTTCATCTACCACCACATCAATCACAAGCAAACCGTTAGCAATGCCGGAAAGAAACTGAACCAATGAATCTGATTCATTCGGATTATTTGCAATACTAAACCGTCGCAACTTCAACGGCTGGTAGTTGATTGTATCGAGCACGGCAATGTTATGCCCGTTGCCGAAAATAGGAGCAATGATGTTGGTGTTATTTACCGTGATAGAACCAGTGTTGCCATCGCTAAATCCTGCCGAAACGGCTTTGATGGTAAACTTTGTATCAACAATCCACGCGCCGCTATCCGGCGAATAGGCAACTTGTGAAAAAGTGTTCATTGCCCACGAAGCAGAATCAATTTGTCCCCATGCAAATGTTGACGTGTCTCCAAGATAAAATGTCCCTTCAGTCCAATCGTTGGTGGTATTCAGTTCCCTAATTCGCCAGTAATAGCGTTTCTTCTTCGGTAGCGTACTGATATTATATGTTGTAGTAAATTCCTGCATCGGCAGTTGAACCGACACTGCAGTAGCAAATGTCGGTTGTGTATCGAGTTCCAACAGAGCAGTTCGCTGACCGGATTGTGATGATGACGTCGGATTGAGAAAGATGATATGTGAAACCGCAGAGGCGTTGAGTGCCGATGGTTGAATAATGGTAAATGCAGTTGTAGAAACTGTAAAGTAGTACATCGCTACATTATCCGATTCAGACGATTCGGCAATTAAACCAAAGGGATCTAATTCTACCTGCAGGTGATGTTCACCAGCGCGTTTCAGGATGGGAACAACTATCTCAAGAGTATCAGCAAGACTTGGATAAAGCCGCCGAACTATCCACTGTGCAGAAAGAGAATTTTTGTAGAAATGCTTCACGACAATAGTAATGCTGTCTGACACCACCAAGCCGGTATTAACATACGAAATGTGAAATCGTACCGAATCGTTTTTATCGGTTATGGATGATTGCTCAGGCTGAATGGTATTTGTGGAGATTGCCAGGTTTGGAAGAAGTGCACCGGCATCACTTTTTTTGATAACTACCGGAATGACAAAATAATTATTATCGCGATACCGTTCGCGAATGAGTGTGTCAGGATCAATGATGAACTCGATGTTCCTTTTTCCGAATCCAAGCGAAGTGTTGTAGAGACCGGAAAATTCTTTGTACTTATTCGGTGGAAGAGAATCAATCATGAATGTGGCAATGGTTTCGGAGTAGTTGTTTTCCCATACAGCCACAATTTTTGCCGGCACATTCTTCACCGTAACACCTCCGGCATTGTACACTCTAAATAGCGCCTTGATTTTTTCTCCCTGCGTTATTGTGTCACCGGCAGTAATTGGTTTCTGCAAAGTTCCATTCTGCGTAAGATACAACTGCGCTGTCTGATAATTCGTCCCCAGCTCCGCCAATGAGTTATAGTTAATTGCTATGGAAGAGATTGCGGGAGACGCTTTTGCCGCATTCGCAGTCATTGTCCCTGCAAGTTTAATCAACGAATAGTGTGTTGCATCAATAGATGAAAGATCAACATCTGTATTGACAACATTCGTCTGCATCAGCGTATCAACACCAGACTTTTTCACCCCCACAACAGCCACCTTTACCGAACTGCCGCTTGGTAATAAAGCCGTAATGTTGAGATCTTTCCATTCAGCAACAGGACCAAAGGTAGGTGTTTCAAAAAATCCAATTGAATCAGGAATGACAATGGTCGTATCTATCTGCACTCTTCCCTGAAATGGATGAGAAAATTTTTCCGGAACAGTTCCCGGCGTCGCTCCTTTTCTTCCGATAATAGCCCACGAGCCCCTGAATTTTAAACTATCGATATACCTGCTTCCCAATGATTTAATCGAGGTTTTCAAGGCGGAAGATAAATTTCCTGAACCTTCATCAGAGACTCCGATGGCTACAATAGATTGTGAATTCAAGGTATCAAGAAAATTCTTATAGTTTGTGGCAATAGCAGCACCTGCCGCAATATCAAAACGATAGTATCCTTGCACCTGAAGAGTCGTTGCATCAAACAACACTACATGATGCCCTCGAAGTGTGTTTTCAGGAATCAGATTTTGGTTGTTCTTGGTGATTACAGCTGTGTTACCGTCGTTAAATCCTGCTGAGATGACGCTGATTGTTACGCGCGAAGAATCCATCCTAATCTGATTTCCGTGAACTGCAACGGTGTTGAATGACATTTTGCTAAATGTAACGCTGTCGTTCATCAGAAAATTCATGTTGTTTCCTACCCAGTACGAATACGCCAACCCTTCTCCCGCTGTCTCATTCACTTTCGTCCTCGTCCATACGCGTTTTCCTTGAAATTCCGAGCCAAGCGTAAACGACGTAAAAAAAGTGTCAAAGGAAACCTGATAGGTTTGCTTTTGGCTGAATGTGGGATGCTCACTCACTTCCACTAAAAAATATGGCTGTGTTGAAGATACTGTTGGATTCAGATACGTGACCTTCCCGTCAGTTTGGTTCAACGTTTCATTCTCAGACAAATTACGAATGCTTGTTGTTGCCACTAAAACCGTTCTTACAAAAACATTATCACTCTCAGATAATTCTTCGATACTATTGGCTGAATCGATACTAATCGTAACAGTGTGCACGCCGGCTTTCCCAAAAATCGGTATAGAGAAAGTAATACTATCTGCATACCGCGGCACCGGTTGTTTCATCTGCATTGAAAAATAAACTGTGCCCTGGTATTCATCCTTTACAGAAATTACAACAGAATCACCACGCACCGCACCGTAGTTGTAGTAGTGTACTGTAACATCCATCGAGGCGGAATTATCAGTCGGAGATTCCGGCTGTATTGTCATCGCCGCATTGGTGAATGAAAAATTCGGCTTGGTTGGTATCGGTAGTTTCACAATTGGATCGCCAATCAGTTCGTTTGTTTTCACAAATAATCCAAATGCACTGCCCGAGCCATGCTGTTTGACGTAATCAATCTTTGCCAGGCGGTGAACATCTCCTAACGATGCGGAAGTATCAATCAACAACTTTTTGTAGAAGAATCGTGGAAAGGTAAAAGCGGTTGATTCAAATCCCAAAGATGAATTTCCAATGTAGGCTATTGCTTGCCCGGAAAGACTGTTTACCGCCAGTTCGGAAAAAGAAAGAACATCTGGTTCGGCAAACTTTGCCGTTGAACATCCAAAATCGGTAATCAACGGATTCCGGTCTCTGATGTTTGCCAACTGCGAAACATCGGTAATGCTGTTATCCCACGTTTGCGTTCCGCTGTGGCCAATGTACGAAATAAACACGCCCCCCTGTTCAATCGCATTCTTAATGTACTCGGGTGAATAAGGACCAAAATTCGTAATCGGATCAATTGTTTTATAAAAATTCACCGCACTGCCGCCAATTGGTGGAGGCAGTACATAGTTGTTGATGATATAATCATTCACACTTTTCGATTGCGCAATTTGTCCGGGATTGGTAAAATTTCCGCCGGCAAAAAACATATAACGTTTATTCCAATCATCAAACCCTTTGGTGACATATTCTTGATGCTTTGCAGCGTATGATTGAAATTCCTCCACACTCCGCGCCGGCACTCTGCCGATGTTCATTTGCGGTATCAACGAGCCGGTTGAATCCCACAACACAAACCAAATATCGCTTACCGGATTGCCGTACGGTGGAACATAGTTGATTACTTTGGGCGCACCGAAGTATTTGGTTTTGTTTCCGTAAAAATCGTACGTTCCTTTCCCGATAAGAAACACATACTTCGGTTTTGGCAATTGCCAGTATGTATGTGTTGCTTTCAGAAATTCGCGAATTGGTTCCGGGGCAAAAAATCCATAATTAAACTCATCATAAATATCGTTCACATCAATTACCGCAGTGGTTACACCGTACGTAGAGCTGATAAATGAAGCATAACTTGTTGCAGAAGAAAGAAATACCGGATGCGTAATTGCAATGTAATCTGCCTGACGGGTTGCGCTTCTAAGATTAGTAAATTTCTTTTTGTAGAAAAAAATCGGTGCCGGAATTTTATCTTCACGAAGCAAAAAATAGTACGTTCCATTTTTTACAGAATCTGTAAAGATAAGCGTATCACTATGACGTGTAAAGTTTGTAATTTTCCGGATGGAACTATCAGCAATAGTGAATTTATACAACGAATGTGCACCTGATGTTAATCCCGTAACAATAATATGAGCATAGATTGGTGAAGAAAGATTGTTGTAGGCAAAGTTGAGCGAATCGGTTGTTGACTTCAGGTAACGAGGATATTCCAACTCGTACCAATCGCGTATAACGGTATTGATTGTATTCCCCGCCACCGCAAACGAATGAATATCAACGGTATTGCTTCCATTCTTTAATTCCGACGATGAGAAATTTGCCGTGAGTACTTTGACCTGATATTTATCAATAAAACCAGAATCGTACTTTGTCGCCGTATTGTTAATTGACAGCGCAAGATTATGCGCCTTGGTGGTAAGATTTGAGGCAAAATCCTGAAGTTTAACAAACGCACGCGCCGGTTTGCCCGGAAAGAGATTCGATACTGAAAAACCTACCGACAGTTTTCCTACATTTAGGTTTCCTTCATGCCAGGTTTCATTTTCTAAAATTTCTGGATCATTTTTTCTGACCTCACCTCCGAGCAGAGAGAAATCCCACCACATATCCCTTTCACTATGCACAAGATGGTCATAATATTGTACTGTGTCCGTTACGCTACCGGAAGCGGAGATCGTATCAACCCGCACTCCTACAGAACCTCCCCATGTTAGCCAATAAATTGTTGTGTCGGAATATCTATTGAGATATTCGTAGTATGCTGAATTGTACGGAGCAGGTTCCCGGTAGCGCGTATCGCCGTAATTTCGGCGACCTAAAAATTCTATATAATCGTTTTGATGAAATACATTGTCTCCTTCGCCAAAAACATAAATTGGCTGTTCTTTTCCCTTCATATAAATTTTTAACGTTCGAGGATTTATAGAATTTACAGGAACACCGTAGGATAGAAGATCATCATAGCGCAAGCGGTAAATGCCGTCTGCAACCACACCAAGTTTAACATAATCATTAGAATAATGTATCCACGAATCTGACGGTGAACCTGAAATGATGGGACGAGCAGCTTTCCACTGAGAACCATTATACGGATTATCAATGATGTTATTGGTAACGATGGTAGTGTGTTGTTCCACAACAGTTCCGTTGCGAGGAAGATCAATATCTATTCTAAATTCTTTAATCTCTGCAAGTTGCCCATTAATGAGAATAATGGGATGCACAACCACATGCGCACAATAATAGTTATCAAGCCAAAGATATCCTTTGACTTCATAAAACAACGACGGTGGTTGTTTCGTGGATACCAAGCCGGCATCAAGCGTTGTATATGTAGTTACAGTCGCAGTTATGTGTGGTTGAGTGTACGGTGGAAGTGCAATAAAGATACTTCTCGATGGAAATGTCTCCTCATCACTTGACGATTGTTCTGAAAATGAAAAAAGTCGCTGTTGATTTTTCTCTTGAATGACATAAGAATAACCTGTGTTGCTGAACGTCAGATGATAATTTTTGTCTGACCATTCTTCCCTGACCAATGAAATTTGGGTATACAGTAACGATGATAAAACAAAAGTACAATAAACCACCCGCAACATCATAAAGTCTCACCAAATGGATTTTTGTAAATGCGCAGTCGCTCCAACAAAAAATAGTAAAAGAAATTCAAATCCGTAATGAAATATCGTTTGAATAACCGGCGCGGCTCTAGCATAAAGCGGTAAAACCATTCCAAACCGGCCTTCTGCATCCACCGTGGAGCCCGTTTTCGTTTTCCACTGAGAATGTCAAATGTTCCACCCACAGCAAAAAAAATATTGACCTCTGGCAATTGAGACTTATACTTAGCAATCCAAAGTTCTTGTTGGGGTGAACCAATCCCTACTGCCAATACGTTTGCCTGTGATTGATTTATTAAGTTGATAATCTTTTGAGATTCCATTTCGTCATTTTCAAAACCTTTTTTGCCGGAATATGAACCAACCACCAAAGATCTTCCAAGTTCCTGATTTAATCTTTCCCCTGCCCGGTACACTGAATCATCCAACCCTCCAAGTAAAAATACTTTAATTCTGCTATCTTTTGCATGGTAACGACAAAATTCCGGGAAAAAATCAACACCTGTAATTTTCTCCTGAAAGTGTTTTCCAACAAGTCGATACAAATAAAACAATACCTGACTATCCAAAAGAATCACATCTGCCTGCTTATAGGCACGATAGAACAACTCATTCTCCTGCAACTGTACCAGGTGATCAATATTAGGAGTAAAAACAATACCTCTTGTTAACTCTTTAAGAAGTTTTTCTTGCGTTGAATTGTAGATATCGATATTGAGGATCCTGCTTGACGTGTTAGCTACATTCATTTCTTAATAAAAAAGATAATCACTTTCTTTGCAAACGCTCAAACAATGCCTGATACTGCATTTTTGCTTTTTCAAAAGTGAAGTTTGAAAGATGGCGATAATTTACCAAACCCATTGCTTGCCTTTTCTCTTCCGGTAATGATAAAAATTTTCTAAGCGTCGCCGTAAGCGAATCTACTGTATTCTGAAAAAACATCACTCCATGACTATCCAGCAATTCACGAAACACCGGCAAATTGCTGCACAACAACGGTTTTGCATAGGCCGATGCTTCAAAAGCAACATACCCGAATGCTTCCCACGACGTGGGAAAGACAACCGCATCAGCGTGCTGGAAAAGATTGCGCTTTTGTTCTTCACTAACGTATCCCAGAAAATGAATTTGAGAGTTATCTTTAACTCGCTGCTGTAAATCAGACCGTATATCGGAAAGGTTCAACGTAAGATACAACTGACAATCAGCGTTATTGAGTTGAAGAAAAGATTCGATAAGTATATCAAATTTTTTATTGATCTCATTTCTTCCAACATATAGTATATATCGATTCTTCTTGCCCTCAATTTTACTTTTCTGATACTCGGTAGTTTCAAGATAAAGAGGAATAACCACTATTTTCTCTTCAGGAATGGAGTAACAGGTGCTCCACTCATTTTTTTCATACTGTGTAAAAGTTATGAGCGCATCAATTCTTTTCAGCAGATAGGGAAATACAGATCGTTGTAAAAATCGTTTAATGAGTTTATACCTATCGGTATGATAAAAAGAATAAGGAGTAAGTATTATTTTTGTTTTTGTTCCCGAAAAATATTGTATAGCAACATCACTGTAAAATCTTCCCAGTAAATTAATGTTCACCACATCATATTCTTCTGAGAGATGTTTGAAGAGAAAAGGAGTGATATTGTATGGAGTATATTGTCGGAGGTACACGACGTTTGCCAGTCTTTTCTCTCCGCTCAATTTACTAGAGAAATCCGTTGTAACAATTTTATAGTCAATGCCAAGCGCTTCATAAATTTTTGTTTTATCCATAATGGATTTTTCAAACCCGCCAACTGAAGGATAGTATGAACGTGTTAATTCAAGAAGCTTCATGATAACTCAATCAGAAATTCTTTCAATTTTTGATTTAAAAAGTTTTATAAAGTTCACTATTTAAATCTCCAGCGCTACCGCTAGCATCGTTGTGTCGAAATCTATCTACTGGATACATATTTGTTTTGTGTTAGTAATTCGTTTCCAATCTCATTATACATTGCTTAACAGAAGATAACGGTATCTTTGAATCTGAGAAATAATCAAAATCAATCAAGTACGACATAATATATTTCTTTAACCGTTCTTCCGTTAAATATTTGTAGAATGTTCTACCTAGGAATTCAACTTTCTTACCAACGATCAGTGCTTCCAGTCCTACGGTTGAGTTAATGGTAATCACTCTGTCAGAGTATTTTAGTATCTCCAGCGAAGGAAGATTTACAATAAACATTTCATATTTTTTCTTAAATTCTGCCAGTTTCATAATTTCAGCGGGTTCGGTTTCAGCAGGGTGTGGCTTTACTAAAAGTGCCTTTCTTTCTTTTTGAGCTAAGGATATAGAATATTCAATCGCTTCAAAGTTTCCAACATTACTATGGAAAAGAAGTTGAGTGTCATTGCTTACCTGCATCGGGAAAAAAATATATCCTCCTTTTTTAACATCAAATTCATCATAAGAAAGTATTTTTTTTCTCCAATACAATTTTCTTCTAAGCTTTCGAAGAAAGGGACGATTATCCTCACTCGGAATACAAAACAACAAAAATCCAACATGATCTATTAAATAGAACGTATTCATTTGCCTTCGTTTTAATGCTTGCTGTGGTATTTTTATTTGTTCTTTTTTTCTTAAATAGTGATCTTTCCACGTTTGATACTCCTCTGCACTATAGGTATATACATCCAATCGAGATATATCGTTGTACAAACTTGATTCTGCATTCGTACCGCTTGGATCAACAAAGATTTTCCCTGGAATATTTGATAACTCAAAAAAAAGTGTTTTAATGTTATATTCTTTTGCAATCCTTCTTAGTGCTAACTCAGGTGCTGAAAGACCTCCAAAAATAAAAAAACAATCTACCTGAAATTTATCCAGAACCCTTAAAACTTCTTTATAAACACTCCAGAATAATGTTGCGGTTTCTTCTTGAGTAAGAGAGTTGTCTTTCAGTTCTCTTGCCTGAAATAGAATATCGACATAGGGATACCTTGATACATTCTCTTTTTTTACAATCTTAATGGTGGGGTTGTAATTAAACATTAATGCCGATATGCGATTCGTCAATACTATGATCTCATAACCTATTTCTTGAATAGCAGGATAAAATCTGTTAAAAAATTTTACTTTTTCAAGTGTATCTGCATATGTTAATATGAATTTATTTGTTGCCATGGTTAGAACTTAAATATTTTTATGCTCATCAGATAGAATCCTTTCTACAAGGGTAATGATATCTTGAGGTTGAACATTTGTTGAACAAAAAGGTTCTTTATAAATACATTTCATTTCACAGCCGAAGCAATCCATTTTATGGTACATGTAATATTCATTATTTTTTGGTTCATACGGAAAATAGCGACCAAAAAACGCACCTCCGATTACACCAATAAACTTTTTTTTAAAGGCTTTTGCGACATGTGTAAGCCCTGAATCATTTCCAATAAATAATGTCGAAAGATGAACCAATGCTATTTTTTCAGATAACGAAAAGGCATTACTTATTAAATAAACCCCTTTTTTACATAATGAAAACAATGGTGTTACATCTTTTAATTGATCTTTTGAAATTAGTATAAGGATATTCACTTTGAAAGTTTTAGAAACCTCATCAATCAATTTTCGATAATTTTCTACTGGCCAATCATATGTTTTATGCCCTGAAATCGGAGAAATAACGATTAAAGGAAGACTTCTATCGTAAAACGGCAATTCTCCAAGTTTTTGTTTTGTGTGTTCTATGGTGGCTTCATCAATTGGTAAAAGTGTACTAAAACTAATTTTATTTCCTATAACCTCTTCTATAAGTAATGTTCTTTTGTAAAATTCATTCTCAGTATTATAGTGAAGTACTCTGGTATAAAGATTGGTAATGAATGTATTGCCAATAGGCTTTATAGAATTTTTATATGTGTCCTTCAAGGTAAATATTTGAGTTGCACCGCTAAGCAAAGCTATTTCATCTCTAATTCTTAATCCATTTTTTATGTTTAAATTGTAACATTGATAAAATTCAAACTGTCGCAGAAAACGGATAAATTTAATTCTGTAAAATAAATTCTGTCTATATTGCTCTGTGTGAACATACAGCAGCTTTATTCTCCCTTTGTAATGGCTAAATAACTCTCTGTAGCTTTCGTTGATAAGAAAATAAACTTCATGACTATTTTTGAATTTATTTTCATTTTCAAAAAGTGTCGTACAAAGAATAAGTTCACCTAAAAAGCCATGATTGACAAACAATAAATTTCTATTTCGAACTATTTTCCTTTGAGGAAACATGAAATAAAGTAAACAAAACAACAATAATGATATTATATTTTTTAACCGCACCAACATTGCATTACCGTCGAAACTTAGTAACAAGGGAAGAAAGTTTTGGGAAGTATCTCGCATCAATTAAATGGAAAAATATATAGTATTGCTTAACTATTCTACTATCTATCTTTATCTTATTGCGAAATATTTGTGGTAAGAGGAATAGCACTTGCAACAAGGCTT
>Ga0073934_10002401_pt1 | contig 39211 bp, 27 predicted proteins | sample LarsenN4metaG_FD_76834 | JGI IMG/M metagenome (GOLD analysis project Ga0073934, IMG submission 76834) | Hot spring sediment bacterial and archeal communities from British Columbia, Canada, to study Microbial Dark Matter (Phase II) - Larsen... ... | reverse complement strand
CTGTCGGAGTTTGAGCGCTTGGGAAAGTTCCCGTGCAGCGTTGACTGCCGCTTCGTCTTCTTCTCTTTCGGTTCTGTATCCGAAGCCATCTTCGAAATCTATACGAAAGTCTTCGATTGGTTCGGTCCTGAGTTTTTCGGCAGTTTTACGATAGATATCCGCAGCCAGATCCGGACTTAGACCAAAGATTTCAGCAAAGACATCGGGATTTGCGGCATAGGTTTTCAGCGTTTCACCTGCAATCTGGCCGAACTTTTCGGTAGTGTTGGATCTAAAGCGGTCTGCTCCGCCATAAACGGTATGAACGGGAAAACGCATCAGCGAATCAGTCAGGTGTTTTTCGTTGGCGTGCTGTTTTTTCTGAATTTTAGACATAGTTGCCGATAGTTTGTTTTGTAATGTCTGAATACCGGATAACTAGACATCTGAAAAAATAGCTTCCAGGGCATCGTCAAGCGTCTTTACGCCAATAATTCGAATGCCCAGAATCCGCTCGAGCCCCTTGCGATTGGATTCAGGGATAATAAGCTTCTTGAAACCCAGATGTTTTGCTTCGCGGGCACGATCGTGAGATTGCAAGACGCCTCGGACCTCGCCCGTAAGTCCGATTTCACCGAAAACTGCCGTTATGGGAGAAATCGGAAGGTTTCGTAGGCTTGATGCAATCGCCGCAGCAACACCGAGATCCGCCGCAGGCTCATCGATTTCGATGCCGCCGGCAATGTTTACGAATACATCGTCGCCGGAAAGCTGATAACCCAAACGTTTTTCAAGTACGGCAATCAAAAGTGATGCGCGGTTGTGGTCAAATCCTTGTGTCATTCTCCGGCCTGTTCCGGGACGCGAGCCGCCTACCAATGCCTGCACTTCTACAAGCAGCGGCCGGGTTCCCTCCATACATACCGTAACGATAGAACCGGCGGCATTTGCCGGACGTTCCTGTAAAAACAATTCGGAAGGATTTACGACCGCTACCAGCCCACGATCTGTCATTTCAAAAACGCCGATTTCGTTTGCGGCGCCAAAACGATTTTTTGCAGCACGGATTATTCGGTGATTATGGTGCCGATCTCCTTCGAAATAAAGAACCGTATCAACAATATGCTCCAGGGTTTTAGGGCCGGCAATCGAACCATCTTTTGTAATATGACCGGTCAGGAAAATCGGCGTGCCGGTCTGCTTGGCGTAGATCATCAATTTCGCAGCTACGTCTCTTACCTGCGATACGCTTCCTGGTGCCGATTCTATCGTTTCGGTGTAAATTGTTTGTACGGAATCGATTATCAGGACAGACGGTTTCGTTTCGGCTGTCTTTGCAAAAATAGTTTCAAGGGAGGTTTCCGCGAGCAGAAAGAGGTTTTCGGCTGCGATGCCGAGCCTTTCGCCGCGCATTTTGATTTGTTTTTCGGATTCTTCACCGGAAACATAAAGCACTTTGGAGCCTGATAGACAAAGCTTTTCCGCTGCCTGCAACACAATGGTTGATTTGCCGATTCCCGGCGCTCCGCCGATCAGGACTAAAGAGCCGGGTACGATTCCTCCGCCGAGAACGCGATCAAGTTCACCTATGCCGGAAGGGCTGCGGGATTCGTCCTGCGGCTCGATCTGATTAAAAGGTTGAACGACTGATGAACCATTAAAACCAACGGAAACCGACCGTGACGGCTTGCGGTATCTTTCTTCGACGAAACTGTTCCATTGCGAACAATCAGGACATTGGCCAAGCCATTTGCGTTCCGTACGGCCGCAATTTTGGCAGACAAATATGCTTTGAGGTGTTTTTGCCATCATGTATTTGAGCCACAAGCGCTATATCTTACCAGACTCCGGGTCTCCTGACTCACCTTTGGGAAAAGACTTTTGTTCATTGCCGTAAGAAATTTAACTAAACAGAAACATTCGTGTTAAAATAGCTTCGATGAAATGGGACGTAATCATAATCCGTGCGGTATTTGTCATTATGCTGGCAATGGTCGGCTTTTTGCTAAATCCGCTTAAATCCACGACCCATTTCCCGAGTTTCGGAACTGAGGACTATCTTGCCCGCAAGACAGCTTCGGCTTTGGTCGGGGCATTTATTGCCATTGCAATCATTGCTTTCGAGATCCGTGCCAGAACCGCATCGCTCAAAACGCTTATAGGAGCAGCCGTCGGCTCAATACTCGGAATCGCGGGCGCATATCTGATCGGAATGCTTGTCAGCGCGCAAGACATCAATACTGTCCCGGGCGAAATAAAAGTTTTCCTGACAATCGCTTTGGCGTTCTTTATGGGTTACATCGGCCTCATGGTCGGCGCCGCAAAAGGTGATTATATTGATCTTTCGGCTCTTGGCGGAATATTCAGCGATAAGAATATAAAAAATGATTACAAATTGCTGGATACGTCCGTCATTATTGACGGCCGCATTGCTGACGTTGCGGAAACAGGTTTTCTGAGCGGAACCCTGATTATTCCACACTTTATCTTGAATGAACTGCAACAGGTAGCGGATTCTGCCGATTCGTCCAAGCGTCAACGCGGACGCCGCGGCCTCGATATGCTGCAAAGACTCAGAAATAACAGCAAGCTCGACGTCCAGATCCTGGAAACCGACTTTCCCGCAATAAAAGAAGTGGATTTGAAACTTCTCGAACTGGCCAGGCAGCTTGATGCCGTAATCGTTACAAACGATTTCAATCTGAACAAAGTCGCGCAGCTTCGCGGCGTTCAGGTGCTGAATATCAATGAATTGGCAAATGCCGTCAAACCCGTCGTTTTACCCGGAGAGGCAATGCGCGTCTTCGTACTCAAAGAGGGTAAGGAATACAATCAGGGCGTTGCTTATCTGGACGACGGCACAATGGTGGTCATAGACAATGCCCGCCGTTTAATCGGGAAATCCGCAGATATTTCGGTAACCAGCGTTTTGCAGACTACGGCAGGGAAAATGATTTTTGGACGCCTTTGGGAAGAGCGTCAGCAGGATGAAAATTGCGACGCAAATTTTGCCATACACGATTCGCGTTCGGTCGGTTTCAAAAAGGCAACCCGGGAGCTCCGGCAAACTACGATTATCGAGGAGCTCGAATCCTCGCAAACTGAACGGGGATGAGCGTAACGGCTATCATTGTCGCTGCCGGTTCGGGGCTCCGTTCGGGTTCGGCCGTTCCAAAGCAATTCGTCGAAATAAAACATCGCCCTTTAATCCTCTACACGGTTGACAAATTCCTCGCAGCGCCGCGTATCTCGGACTTAATCATTGTCGCCGCAGCAGATAGAATTAATTTTCTTCGCCGGACACTTTCCGTCGTGTCTAAGCCGGTTTCTGTTGTAGAGGGCGGTAAAACAAGAGCCGAATCGGTTTTCAATGGAATCTCCTCGCTTTCACGGCAAACGGAAGCGGTTGCAATCCATGATGCCGCGAGGCCTTTTGTAAAAGTAGAAGATATCGAAGCGACAATTTCAAAAGCTCTGGAAACCGGCGCCGCCTGTCTGGTTGCCGAGGTGCCGGACACAATCAAGACGGTATTTGCAGGCGAGATTTCAGGTACGCTGGACAGAAGCCGGATCCGGCGTGCCTTGACTCCGCAAACTTTCCGGACCGAGGTGATTCGGCGCGCATTCGAATTGGCCGATCTTTCCGAACCTGTTCCTGACGATGCGTATCTGGTAGAAAAACTTGGCCACCCGATAACGGCCGTCGAGGCAAGTTCGGAAAATATGAAGATAACTTATCCGGCGGATCTTGAACTTGCCCGAATAATGATTGAAGCAGGACTTTGATTTTATAGATTTTATGAGAATTGGCATCGGCAGCGACATTCATCGCCTGGCAGCGGGCAGGCCGCTTGTAATTGGCGGCGTCAGAATTCCGGCAGATTTTGGTCCTGTAGGACATTCAGATGCAGACGCGCTTTCACACGCAATCGCTGATGCCATTTTCGGGGCTCTTGCGGCCGGCGATATCGGTACGCATTTTCCCAATGACGATGAAAGGTGGAAAAATGCCGACAGCAGGGTATTTCTGCGCCATGCGGCAGACCTTGTCAGAAAAAAGTCCTACGAGATTCTAAACATTGATTCAACAGTACATTTGGAAAGGCCTAAGTTAAAACCTTATATCGAAACCGTCCGGGATTCACTGGCTGCCGTTTTGGATATTGACATTGCACGTATAAGCGTCAAGGCCAAGAGCGGCGAAGGGCTGGACGCCGTCGGTGACGGCCGTGCAATACGGGCCGATGCCATCGTTTTGCTCGGAATACGAAGTGACGCCGGATAAGTGAAAAAAAATTGATACATGCAATGCGGTTGGACTAGATTGTCCGCGATGTGCGAAACTTGGAAACCCCGAATATTATGCGTCCTCAGGACATAATTGCTAAAAAACGGGACGGCCGCGAACTGACCGCGGCCGAGATAGAAACATTTATCCGCGGAGTTTGTGACGATAGCTGGGCGGATTATCAGATATCGGCACTTCTTATGGCGATGTTTATTCGCGGCCTGAGTGACGACGAGACGGAAAGCCTTGTTCGTGCAATGCTTGAATCCGGCCGCAAGCTGGATTTTTCGGATATAAAACTGCCCAAAGTAGATAAACATTCGACCGGAGGCGTCGGAGATAAGACATCGTTGATTATTGCTCCGATAGTTTCGGCTTGCGGCGTCGCAGTCCCAATGATTTCCGGGCGTGGACTTGGCCATACCGGCGGAACGCTGGATAAACTTGAATCCATACCAGGTTATCGTGTCCATTTATCACTTGCCGAATTCCATTCGATAATCGGTAAGTGCGGATTTGCAATGTCAGGACAAACAGATGATATTGCTCCGGCAGACCGCAAATTATATGCGCTTCGCGACGCAACCGCGACGGTTCCATACATTCCGCTGATCGTGGCATCCATTATGTCAAAGAAGCTGGCCGAAGGACTCGACGCTCTGATACTTGATGTCAAAACCGGTTCCGGTGCCTTTATGAAGGATATCGAAAGCGCGCGAAATCTCGCCATCAAGCTGGCCGGCACCGGAATGAAATTCGGGGTTGCAACCGAAGCTGTGATTTCAGATATGAGCCGCCCGCTCGGAAGGTTTATCGGCAATGCGGTTGAAGTCTATGAATGCATAAAAATTCTTCGAAACGAGTTGATTGCCGGAAGCGAAACAACTATGGAATTGTCGCTTGCCCTGGCGGCCGGTATGCTTAAACTCTGTGGCTACGACGAAAAATCGGCACAAAATGCGGTTTCTGAGAGCCTTAGTTCGGGTAAAGCTTTGGAGATTTTTCGTCGAAATGTCGAGCTGCAGGGTGGCGACGTTTCCGTTTGCGATAAACCTGAGATACTGCTTGGCGAAGATCTCGTAAAGTTTCCTGTTCGGGCGGCTAAAGACGGCTATATAACCGGATTTGATACCGCTGCAATCGGGAATGCAGTGGTCTTCTTAGGCGGCGGCAGGGTCAAGGCCGAGGACAGCATAGACCACGCGGTCGGCATTTCTCTGGAGGCTACGACAGGTGATTTCGTCAGAGCAGGCGAAAGCTTTGGCACCGTTTTTGCCCGTAATGAAGCCAAAGCACGTTCAGCCGCAAAAGCAATCGCCGATGCCGTTAAAACAGGGGATTCAGATGAAATCAGGCCGCAGCCGCTTATAATCGAACGTATCCGCGGAGCCGAAATGCTATGTCATTGAATAATCAGATGTTCGTGAAAACAGGATTTCCCGGAACTTTTGTATTTGCCTTTGTTCTGGCCTGTCTGTCTTTTTGCCTGTCCGGCTGTGCTCCACGAACTGAGGCGCGTCGTGACAATTGCCAAATAAAAGTGGGCATTGTCTTTGATATCGGCGGCAAAAATGACCGTTCGTTCAATGCAGCAGCTTGGGAAGGCGTCAAACGTGCCGAACGCGATTTGCCTATCTGTCTTTACGATGTCGAACCGGGAAATCCGACGTCCATAGAGCCGGCAATGCGTGCTTTTGCAGAAAAAAACTTTGATCTCATTATCGGAGTCGGGTTTGCCCAGGGGCCGATTATGCAGTCAGTGGCCGAAGATTATCCAAACATCAAATTTGCAATCATAGACGGCGTTATTTTTGAAAAAGACGGAAAGACACCTAAAAAAAATGTAGCCTCGCTGGTCTTTCGCGAGCATGAAGGTTCGTATCTGGTAGGAATGATCGCCGCCTCGAAATCGCGAACCGGAATAATAGGCTTTCTTGGCGGCATGGATATTCCCCTGATTCACCGTTTCGAGACCGGATACAAGGAAGGAGCTAAGGCAGTAAATCCGAATATTGTTGTGATTTCCAACTATGTCGGCGTCAATGATGCGGCCTGGAACAATCCGGCAAAGGGAAAAGAGCTTGCACTTGCTCAAATAGAAAAAGGTGCGGATGTAATATTCACTGCCGCCGGTAATTCAGGGCTCGGCGCCTTTGACGCGGTTGAGCAATATAGCCGAAATGAACGGGGCGAGGCAAACCGCTTTGTCATAGGAGTTGACTCGAATCAAAATGGTGTAAAACCCGGATTTGTTCTTACATCGATGGTCAAGCGGGTAGATAACGCAGTTTATGATGTAGTAAAAGAAGTTCTCGAGCATCGGTTTGTTGGCGGCTTCCACGTTTTTGGACTGGATAAGGACGGCGTGGCTTTTGCCCTTGACCAATATAACCAAGACATAATCCCTGTCGATGTAATAGAAAAAGTGGAAGATGCAAAAGCTAAAATCATCGCGGGCGAGATAGTGGTAACCGATGCAATGGCGAAATAATTTATGCTCGAACTTAAGGAAATAACTAAGGATTTCGGCGGTAAGGTCCTGGCAAACGATAAGGTTTCGATAAGCGTAAAACGCGGAACCATTCATGCAATCGTCGGTGAAAACGGCGCTGGTAAAACGACGATTATGCGAATTGCCTATGGATTCTACACGGCTGACAGCGGATCTATTTATCTCGATGGCAAACGCGTGGATATCCGCAGCCCGCACGATGCCATTGCACTCGGCATTGGCATGGTTCATCAGCATTTTATGCTGGTGGACAATATGACGGTCGCAGAAAATATCATTCTCGGGGCCGAACCGGGATCTGAATTTGATCTGGATCTTGACTCAGCCAGTAAGAAAATCACATCCCTATCCGAACAGCTGCATCTTGAAGTAAACCCTGATGCAGTCATCGAGGATTTGTCGGTTGGTCAAAAACAGCGCGTCGAACTGGTGAAAGTCTTGTTCCGTGATGCGGAAATACTCATACTTGACGAACCAACTGCTGTCCTGAGTCCGCAGGAAGTAAGCGAACTTTTCACTATTCTGCGAAAAATGAAGGAACGCGGCAAAACCATAGTTATCATCACACACAAGCTTGATGAAGTGATGGCTATCTCGGACGAGGTAACCGTCATGCGCGACGGTAAATCCATCGCCAGCCTTACAACGGCTGAAACAAGTGTCCGCGAGCTTGCCCGATTGATTGTTGGCCGCGACGTGCTTCTCCGCGTCGAAAAATCTCATGCAAAACCAGGAGAAAATGTTCTGGAAGTAAAGGATTTAACAGTGACCAACCGGCACGGCTATGCCATAAACGGCGTTTCTTTTACCATCAGAAGCCGCGAAATTGTCGGCATTGCGGGTATTGACGGAAACGGGCAAACAGAATTGATAGAGTGTCTGGCAGGGCTGCTGCCGGCTGATTCCGGCCAGGTCATTTTCGAAGGCCGGGATATAACAAATCTGTCGCCCAGGGCAATTAAAGCCTCAGGCATTGCTCATATTCCGGAGGATCGCCACAAACGCGGTTTGCTGCTTAACTGGAATCTGGCAGAAAATTCGATACTTGGAGTTCACTATCGTGAGCCCTTTGCCGCCGCCGGCGGTTTTATGAGCGAAACTGAAATCGGGCGACACGTCGAAAAAATTGTCAATGAATACGACGTTAGACCAAAGAATCCCGCCGCTATTGCCAAATCGCTTTCCGGTGGAAATCAACAAAAATTGATCATCGGCCGGGAATTCGAAATAGAGCCGAAACTGCTGCTGGTATCACAGCCTACCCGCGGAGTTGACATTGGTGCCATCGAATTCATACATAGAAAATTAATAGAAATGCGTGACCGCGGAATTGCCGTTCTGCTTGTATCCGCAGAACTCGAAGAGGTAATGGCATTGGCCGACCGTCTCCTTGTCATTCGCGACGGCCGCATTGTGGGAGAAGCGAATCCGTCCACGACGTCTGCCGAGGAAATCGGCCTCATGATGACCGGCGGTTAAGCCGATCTTTTCTTTAAGTCTTTAAGATCAATCTATCCCTGACACGGCCGGCCGGCCGTACAGCCCAAAATAAAACTGTGCCGGATTATTTGAAAGCAGACTTGATTGCCGCGACCGCACGTTGAAGATTATCCATCGATGTAGCATAGGAGAATCGAAGAAAGCCGTCGCCTCCGAAGCCGGCTCCGTCCGTAACCATCACGTGTGCATTCGTCAGTAGAAATTCAGCCACTTCCGCAGATGAGTTAAACCTGTTTCCAAGCAATTGCCTCACATCAACCCAGGCGTAAAACGCACCCTCAGGCATAGCACAATTGAATCCATCTATTTCATTCAGCGCAGGTATTAGCCAATCGCGACGACGGCGATATTCCGCAAGCATTGCGTTTACGGAATTAAGCATCTGCTCCCGATTCTCAAGCGCATCCGCGCAGGCATACTGGACGAATGAGGTCGGATGAGTGGCAGAATGGCTTTGCAACTTGACCATTGCCTTTGACCACTCGGGATTTGCTATCGTAAACCCAATTCGCCAGCCGGTCATTGCAAAGGTCTTGGAAAAACTCCCTGCAATGCAGACATATTTTCTCAATACTTCCGGCAATGCAACGGAAGAATATATACCTGCAGGTGGATAAACAAAGAAAAGATAACACTCATCCGTCAGGACAAAAACGTTCTTTTCAGCGCAAACTTCGACAATGCGCCTGATTTCCGCAGGCGGAATAACTTTCCCAGTCGGGTTATTCGGAGAATTTACTATCAAAAGTCTTGTCCGGGGTGTTATTGCCGCCGAGACAGCCTCGGCGGTAAGCACAAAATCCGACGTTTCAGTATCGATGAAAATAGGATTACCACCGGCGAAAACAATAATTTCGGGAAACGTAACCCAATAAGGAGCTGGAACGAGGACATCGTCTCCCGGTTCTATCAGTGTGCAAACGGCATTAAAAAGAGCCTGTTTTCCACCGCAGGTAGCCGATACCTCGGCCGGAGTAATTTCCGAATGAAATTGCTCATTGAGGAATCCGGAAACGGCTTCGGTAAAACGGGATGCACCGGAAGACGGAGTATATTTTGTACGTCCTTTTTTCAACTCCGAGACAGCAAATTCCTTAATGAATTCGGGCGTATCAAAATCAGGCTCACCGACGGTTAAATCTATGATTTCCTTACCGCTTTGCCGGATCTCTGCGGCACGGCGTGCGGCCTCGAGCGTAAATGAGCCTTTCATCCGGGCAACACGTGACGAAACTTTGAAAAAATCAGACATAATCCAAAAAATGCATTAACTTGAAGCCGAAGATATTTTTTCCCTCATTCGCGATTCTACTGATTCGGGAATCAATCCCGCGACACGGCCGCCAAGAAGAAACACCTGCTTCATCAATGTAGATGAAACATAGCTGAATTCTTCGCCGGCCATTAGGAATACAGTTTCAATGGAAGGTTCCAGGCGGCGGTTCATGAGTGCCATTCGTAATTCGTATTCATAATCCGCAACAGCCCGTATTCCGCGGATAATGGCTTTGGCTTCGCAGCGCCTGGCGAAATCAGCCGTTAGACCCGAAAAACTCTCTACGCGAAGATGACATCCGTTACCGCCCAGGGAGGGTAAAATTTCGTCAATCATCTCGACACGCTCTTCCACCGTAAACATCGGTGCTTTGTCCGGATTGTTGAGCACTGCAATGATAATCTCATCAAACAGCGGTAAACTGCGTTGAATCACATCAAGGTGGCCATTTGTGAGCGGGTCGAATGAACCCGGAAAAATCGCACGTCTCATATCTTAAATCTGTGTTCTCACGGCTTCCGGAGAATTAAAAATTCTTTTGGAGCAATTCGCGGGCTTTTTCAACCGCCGCTGCATGTTCTGTTACATAGTCCGGATTAGGTTTCATGGAAATTATCGTCTCCAGCTCACGCCGGGCTTCCTTGTCGCGTTTCAGGTAAAGATAGGCCTGGGCAAGATGCAGCCTTATATTTGAATTGTCCGGCGCCAGTTTTAACCCCTGTTCGAGATATTCGACAGCCTTTTCCGGCCTGCCACCGCCTATAAAGCGTGTTGAAAGCTCTATATCACCGAGAGCGTCAAAAGCGCTTGCGCCCTGATAATCCGGCTGAATTGCGATTACACGCAGGAAACTCTCGCGAATTTCGTCCAAGGATTTCAGACCGACGGTGATCGGGCTCATTCGTGCCAGTTCACCTAAATTGGCGGCATACCAGAAATGTCCGTCCGGCTTTTCCGGTTCCAGACGAGCGGCGATTTTACCTGCGTCGCGGCCTCTTTCAAAGATTTTTTCGGATTCTTCCGGCTCTTTTTCGGCTTTTCCCAGAAAATAGCAGATTTTGGAGTATCGCCATTCAACATCGTAATTACGATTGTTCGGGTCGCGGGCTTGATTAAGTACCGTTGCGGCTTTCCGCAGGTTCTCAATGCTTGCGCGCTCCGCAAAAAGATGTTCTGCCTGATTGATGGCATCGTCAATTTGAGATTTATTTACTGTCCGGATGGCATTTATTGATGAGGCATCTTGCGAACACCCAAAATGTAAGCACAATGTAATTACAATTGTAAGAAATTTGTAATCCAATAATGATTTTGGATGGCAAAATGTCTCTTTCATGCTACTATCCTAAATTGCTCTGTCATTTCGGAAGAGCCAATTGGAAGCCGACAGCTAAAAGTAACATATTTTTGACTATGAACAGAAACGGACAGGCTGCCGCATTCTATGACCTCGAAGGGACTTTGGTCAGCACCAATCTTGTCCATACGCTCGCTTTTTACGCCCAACGCCAGCAGGGACTTTGGCAGACGGCCAAAAAGAGTCTTGAGACGCTTGCCAAGCTGCCTTTTTTCGGTATTACGGATCTTTATTCAAGAAATGTTTTCAATGAGGTTTTTTTTCGCAGTTATGCCGGCATCTCTCAGGATCGGCTGCGTTATTTTGCGGACGAATTGTTCGAAGAAGTACTTAAACCGGCGGTTTTTGACGGAACGCCCGAACTGATAGCACAAGGTAAAAAAATAGGTCAGAGGCAGGTTGTTTTGACCGGGGCTTTGGATTTTACAATCGAGAGGCTGATGGATTATCTCGGCATTGATGATTACGTGGCGAACAGGCTGGAATTTGTCAACGGAATTGCAACCGGCAGGGTGCTGCCGCCCGTGATGGCAGCCGCTACAAAAGCGAAGTGGATTCGCGAATTTGCAGAAAAGGAAAATATAAATCTTTCGGAGTCATATGCCTATTCGGACAGTATTTCAGATCTGCCAATGCTCTCAATCGTCGGCCATCCGGTTGCGGTAAATCCTGATTTTCGTCTAAGGCAAACTGCCCGTCAGCACGATTGGGCGATTCTGGATCTTAAATAGTTTTCCGGACTCGGAGTATTTATTTTTATGGCACTTCAACTCAGACGAAAAACGCACGAATCAATTATTTACATTGATAAAGACTCGGCGCCGAGGATAATGCCCTTTGGCGAGGATTTTATACTCGAGGATATTCCGATCGGAACCCGTGTAATTTATCCGAATCCGCCCATCAAAGGGCTTCCGAATCGTGAAGCGGCGATAAGGTATGCCGTCAATCATCCCCTTGAGATGGAGCCTCTATATGCACTTCTCGAACCGGGTATGCGTGTAACCATTGCCATGGACGACATATCGTTACCGCTTCCGCCGATGCAGACGCCTGACCTGCGTCAGACAATGCTTGAAGTAGTGCTCGATATGTGTGCAGCCAACGGCGTCGATGACATTCATCTTATTATCGCCAATTCGCTTCATCGAAAGATGACGGAGTGGGAAATGAAGCGGATGGTCGGGCAGAAGATTTTCGATGAATTCTATCCGGACCGTTATTACAATCACGATGCCGAAGATGATGACAACCTCATAACACTTGGCCATACGCGGCACAATGAACCGCTCAGGATAAATCGCCGCGCGGCCGAGAGCGATCTTCTCATTTATCTAAACATCAACCTTGTCCCAATGGATGGCGGGCATAAATCGGTCGCCGTAGGGCTTTGCGATTACGAATCACTGCGTGCTCATCATGAGCCGCAGACCATCCGCGATTCGCATTCATATATGGACCCACCGGCTTCGGAGCTGAATCATAAGGTTGTCAGGCTTGGCAAACTCGTTGACGAACAATGCAAGGTTTTCCATATTGAAACCGCGCTCAATAACAAGATGTTTCCCGAGGGCTATGACATTCTGACGCGTAATGAAGATGAATTTTCATTTGCTGACAGGTTAAAGTGGGAGGCAATGGCCCGCACGTTTTCAAAGCTGCCGCGTAAGGCACGAAGAAAGATGCTTCATGCCATACCCGCACAGTATGAGATGATCGGATGCTATGCCGGAAAAACCGAACCCGTACACGAAAAAATCCTTGAACTGAATTATCGCCAATATGAAATTCCGGTTAAGGGACAATGCGATATCCTGATTACGGGTATTCCCGATATTTCGCCTTACAATGTTTACTCGGCGCTGAATCCTCTTTTGGTACAGGTGATGGCTCTTGGCTATCACTTCAATATGTTCAGAAATAAGCCCCTGATCAGAAAAGGCGGCGTTATGGTAATTACTCATCCGTGCTTTGATGAATTCGATCATAATTTTCATCCGAGTTACATAGAGTTTTTCCATCGTCTGCTGCCTGAATCGCGGGATGCGTTTTATCTTCGCGAAAAATACGAACGCGAATTTGCAACAAATCCGGCCTATGTGGAAATGTATCGCCGCGGCAATGCCTATCACGGCGCCCACCCGTTTTTTATGTGGTATTGGGGCGAGAACGGACGACAGCATGTCGGGAAAGTGATTGTTGCCGGTGCAGAAAACGCTCATGTTCCCGAGATTTTGGGATGGGAACGTGCGGATAATCTCACTGAGGCAATTGCAATGGCACGTAGTTACATGGGTAGAAATGCTGAAATCACGATGCTGCATCAGCCGATGATAGGACTGTGTAATGTCAGCGATTGATGGCCTGACGGACCGGATTGACAAACAGTACAGTGGTTATCTTTGCTACCGCTTAAAGCTTTTTCTGCCGGCAGCGTGTATTTAATTAAATGAAGGTAGAAGTGAGCGGTTACGGGTCAATATGAAGTTATCACCAACGGAAATATTTAATGATAAAACCATTTTATTTATTGGCGGGACAGGCTTTGTCGGGAAGGTAACGCTTTCGATGCTGCTGCATAACTTTCCGGAAATCCGGCGTGTGTATGCAACCGTTCGGGCACGTGATGAAAACGAATCACGGACGCGATTTTGGACCAGTATCGTGACTTCGCCGACGTTTGATCCGCTCCGGGAAAAATATGGAGCAAAATTCGAAGAGTTTATACGCGATAAGGTAGTACCGATAAATGGTGATGTCGGTATCGAATATCTCGGTTATAGCCTGCGGGAAATCCGGGAAATAATGCAGCAGACTGACATCATTATCAACGGAGCTGGAAATGTAACATTTAATCCGCCGCTAGAATCTGCCCTGCGAACAAATGTTGTTGGTTCAAATAACATAATAGAACTGGCCAGAATGATGCCGCGGCCGACGCTTGTTCACGTTTCCACCTGTTTTGTCGCGGGGAAACGCAGCGGGCCTATATGGGAAAACGAGCCGGTCGTCGGATACTTTCCGCGAAAGGATGAGCTAGTCGGAACAAAGTTTGATGTCAATCGGGAAATTGCTGACTGTGCACGACTTAGCGAACAGGCTCGTCAGGAAGCAGACGATGCCGTCCAGATAGCAAAGTTTCGCGAAGCGGCGCGCAAGCGGTTTATCGAGGAAGGACGCGATCCGGATGATGAAACGGAGTTGAAATCAGCCATATTCCGTGAACGAAAAATGTGGATCCGTGAAAGAACAACGGAGCTTGGTGCGGCAAGGGCTGATTACTGGGGCTGGACGAATATCTATACATACTCGAAATCGCTCGCCGAGCAGATCATTGCATCACAGGATGACATAATTAAAGTTCTCGTGCGTCCATCCATTGTCGAATCCGCCGTCGAATATCCTTTTCCGGGCTGGAATGAAGGTTTTACGACTACCGCTCCGCTTATTCTTATCGCACTTCGCGGGCAACCGATTATCCCGGTAAATGAAAAATTGATTTTAGACATTATCCCTGTGGATATGGTCGCCGGTGTTATTCTCGGCGCCGCGATGAAGGCGCTTATCGATGACAATCCGCCGCTTGTATTTCAGGCATCTTCGGGAGATTCCAACCCGAACGACATGAAGCGAATTGTCGGGCTTGTCGGTCTATATAAAAGGCGGCATTTTGAAGAAAAGTCCACAGGAAACAAGATCGTCAATAAAATTGCCGGAATGATCGAGGCTGCACCGGTCGCACAAAAGACCTATGAACTAACCAGTGTCCCGATGCTGAACAAACTGGCGAAGCAGGCCGACGAATTGCTGGATAAAGCGACGCCGCGTTGGGGAGGCGGAAGAATCGGCAATATTATTTCCGATCTGAAAAAGTCCGCCGAAGAGTTCGAACGGACGACTCGGGAAACAATGAACGCTTTCGCCATGTTCAAACCATTTATGGTGGACAATGAATATCTTTACCGCTCGGACAACGTCCGTGAACTAATGTCCGCGGTAAAAGAACGCGAAAAGCACCTGCTGCCCTGGTATCCCGAAAAACTCGATTGGTACGATTACTGGCTGAACATACATTTTCCGGGAATGAGAAAATGGGTTTTGCCGACGCTTGAAGAAGAATTAAAAGCGCAGGAAAAACGTGCTCATACATATAAGGATTTGCTTGATCTCTTTGAGACGGCAACAAAACGTTTTGCTACGCGCGTCGCAATGAGAATAGAACGCGGAGGCCGACGCGAGCAATACACTTTTGAAGATGTCCGGGAACTTGTTTATCGGGCTGCCGGCTTTCTTGCATACAAGGGAATAAAGCCCGGTGACCGCGTAATGCTTGTCTCACATAATATGCCGGAATGGGGAATAACCTATTTCGGAATATTAAAGGCCGGCGCTACGGCGATACCGGTCGATCCGGCAAATTCAGTCGAGGAAATCGCAAAATTCGCCTTATCGGGCGAGGCAACGGCCATAGTGGTGTCATCGCGGATTTCAGCAGAAAAACATAATCTGCCGGATGTAATTAAACGCATTTTCAGTGAGGCGCAATCCGGAGAAAATGATTTGACACCACCACCGATCTGGACCTTTGACGAAGTTTTCGAAATGCCGGATGAGACCGAAGAAGCCAGGCGGCTTGCGCTTTTGCCGCAAAAAATTATTGGCAATATGGTTGCATCGCTGATTTTCACTTCCGGTACAACCGGCACACCAAAGGCCGTAATGCTCTCCCATAAGAACTTTACAAACATGGTTTCGATGTTGTCATCAGTGCTGGACATGGATATCACAGACGGTGTGTTATCGGTCCTGCCGCTGCACCATACATTCGAATTCTCCGCAGGTTTTTTGACCCCGTTTTCAAATGGCACCCAGATTACGTATTTGGACGAACTGACGGCAGAGGAACTTTCCCGCGCAATTGAAAAAGGAAACGTTACGGGTATGGTGGGTGTGCCGGCACTGTGGGAAATGCTACATCGCCGTATAAAGACACGACTCAGGGAAAGGGGAGACTGGCTTGCCGATATCGCGGACAATATGATTGAATTCAACGCCTGGCTTCGCGATAACACGCCTTTTAATCTCGGCCCTATCATATTTTTGCCCATTCATCGTGGAATGGGTGGAAAAATGAGGTATTTGATATCGGGCGGCTCCGCGCTCAGCGAAAAGGTGCAAAAAGACCTGCACGGGTTAGGTTTTACGATTTTGGAAGGCTACGGATTGACTGAATCGTCGCCGGTGCTTACGGTTGCACGTCCCGGAAATAAACTTCTTAAAGGCAGCGTTGGAAAACCGCTGCCCGGTGTCGAGGTTAAAATTGATAATCCGGATGAAAACGGCGTCGGCGAGATACTTGCCCGGGGACAGAACGTTATGCTCGGGTATTATAAAAATGAAGAAGCTACCGAAGCGGTACTCAGCGACAGATGGCTGTGCACAGGTGATCTGGGACGTATTGACGAAGAAGGGAATCTGTACATCGTTGGCCGCTCAAAAGAAGTCATCATAGATTCCAACGGCAAAAACATCTATCCGGATGAGATCGAAGAACTATACGGCAAATCAGAATTAATCAAAGAGCTCAGTGTTGTCGGGCTCCCGGATGAGGACGGTGGAGAAAAAATCGCAGCTTTGGTAGTACCCGACTATGAGAAAGACATTTCGCTGACCCGCGCCGAAGTTAACGGCAAAATCGAAATGCATTTTCGTGAAGTCTCGGCAACGCTGCCATTTTTCAAAAGGGTCAAAGTATTGCATATAACACCTTTTGAACTTCCGCGGACGGCCACAAAAAAAGTCAGGCGTCCTGAAGTTGTCGAGATGCTCCTTGCCCTCGAAGAACGCGAACGCAGGAAAAACAGAGAAGTCATCGAGGCTCGCGGCGATGATAATTCGCTTTGGATAAGAAAAATTGTTGCGACCGTTTCTAACAGGCCGTTGTCGGATGTGTCTCTGTCCGATAAGCTTGCGGATCTGGGGTTTGATTCCCTTATGTTTGTAGAATTGCAGGCGGCGGTGGAAGATGCAGGCGGGCGGGTGCTTTCGCCCGACACACTTAACGAAGTTCAGACAGTCCGTGAGCTTCTTACAGCCGTAAGGCGTATAGATAAATCCAAAAAATTAGCGGACGAGCCCCGCATCGAGGAACAGAAAGAAGAAGAGGAAATATATATTCCATCGCTGGTGCGGCGCGTGGGCAATGCGATAGTTGATTTTGCACAGGACAGGCTCTATGACGATATTCTGGACACAAAGATAGAAGGGCGTTCAAATATACCTCAACACGTCAATTTTATCGTTGCGCCGAATCACGCTTCGCACCTGGATACCGGACTGGTCAAAAAAGCGCTGGGCAAGGAAATTGCGGAGCAGACCGTTGCAGTTGCGGCGGCGGATTACTGGTTCGATACAAAGTACAAGCGTGCGTATATGAATAATTTCACGACGCTGGTACCGATAGAACGAACCGGCAGCCTGCGGCAATCGCTGCGACATGTAACGCGGATACTCAATGAAGGCTACAATGCGCTTATTTTCCCCGAAGGCACACGTTCGCTGACGGGAGAAATCGCTGAATTCAAACCTGTCATCGGCTATCTGGCGTTGAATCAAAAAATCGGCATACTTCCGATTTATATCTGGGGCACTTTTGAAGCGTATCCAAAAGGGACGACAATACCACGCAGGGAAAGCATCGGAGCTAAGATCGGAGCTAAAATCGGCCGCTTTTTAACATACGAGGAACTGCGAGACATGACAGCAGGCGTCCCGAATACCGAAGCTTACCGCTTGATTGCGGCACGCGTTCAGCACGAAGTCGAAAACCTCAGAGATGGCCGCCGCGAACCATTTGATGTTGCCGCAATCAGAAAATTGTGGAGGGCCGAGCGCCGACGCGCACGACGGCAGCAGCCTGTAATAGATGAATAGAAATGAAACCTAAACGTAAATTACCGGCAAAAAAGGAAAAGAAGATACTCATTACCGGTGGCACCGGATTTCTCGGTGCCGAAATTGTCCGCCGCCTGATTGAAGCAGGAGCAAAAAATCTCAGGGTTCTGGCGTCAAGTGTTCCCGAGTGGATGAAAGATGCCGGCATCGAACCCATCGAGGGATCCATTTGCGATGCTGAAACGGTAAAGAAATCCGTAAAAAATGTCGGGGCAGTTTTTCATATCGCAGGTAAGGTATCGCGAGACAATGACGATGCGGCACTGATGAACCGTGTCCACGTACAGGGTACACGCATGCTTTGTCTTGCTGCAAAAGATGCAGATGTAGATGCATTGGTTATGGCTTCCTCAAGCGGGACCATTGCCGTAAGTGAGGATGAGCAGATCTTTGATGAAACATTTCCTCCGCCGGTGGAGATTTTATCGCGCTGGGCATATTATGCCTCGAAATATTTTCAGGAACGGACGGCAATGGAAAACTTTTCCGGAGAAGGCCGCCGTCTGGTAATTATGAACCCGACTCTGCTGCTGGGACCGGGTGATGAAAGATTGAGCTCAACCAAGGTGGTATTGGATTTTCTCGGTCGAAAAATACCATATTGCCCAAACGGAGGTCTGAGTTTTGTCGATGTTCGCGACGCTGCGGAGGCATTTATTGCTGCTCTTGATCGCGGCCGCAATGGCGAAAAGTATTTGCTTGGATCTGCAAATATGAGTTTCGAAGAATTTTTTGGCCGTCTCGAACGTCTTAGCGGTGTCTCCGCTCCCCGGCTCCGTATGCCAAAGCTGCTGGCTGTTGCCGGTGCTGCGGCCGTAGAATCAATTTTCAAAAACTGGCGGCGCGCTTCACCTGTTGCATCGTCTGAAGTGGAACAGGCAGAGCATTTCTGGTATCTCGATGCAACGAAGGCAAAAGAAGAACTCGGGTTTTCGCCGCGTGATCCGCAGGAGACGCTCAACGATACCATTCATTATTTACGTGAAAATTTTTTAGGCGATGCGATTTTCCGATGATTCTCAAAGTGCAGACAGATTTACACGTTTTTTACGCGTGACAATAATCTGCGTGCAGCAAAAATAACAAGACCGATTACTCCCGCAACTGCTATAGGCAGTGCTTCCTTTTGCAAATCAACGCGGGTCAGCAGCCAGATTATCAATAATAACGACAATACAACAACAATGTTGCCCGCCGGTGATTTGAAGCGTGCGGGCGGTGAGTCCCCGCGGCGTCGGAATACGGGTAATGCGGCACAAGTTGTAGCATAAACGAGCAAGCGTGTAATTGTGGCAATCGCCAGAGCTGACAGGAAAGATGAATAAAGTGTGAGTAGCAACATCGCGGTTATCGTTACTGCTATAGATAAATGCGGTGTTCGAAAACGGTTGTGAACCTGAGACAGAAACAACGGTAAATCACCGCGTTCCGACATTGCGAAAAGTAACCGCGTACTTCCGAGAATGCCTACATTAAGATTGCCCAGAATAGAGATCAGTGCACCGATTGTAATGAATCCCGCACCAAAATATCCCATATATGTTGAGGCTGCATCTGCTAAAGGGCGTTCGGAAGCGGAAAGATTCGGTAAGGTTCCGATGCTTACCACCTGAATAAGAATATACAAAACTGCTACCGCGCCGACCGCCACAAGAAGTGCGAAAGGTACGCTGTGCTGTGGATCTTTTGTTTCGCCGCCCAAAACAACCGCCATCTCAAAGCCAACAAATGCGTAAAGAAGCAACAAAACGGCACCGGAAAAATTTCCATATTCCGGCACCGCATCGAAATGAAAGTTGTCAGGAGAGATAAAGAACAGACCGACAACGGAAAATAAAATCAGCGGAATCAGTTTTCCCGCTGTAAAAATATTGCTTGCTATTGCCGATTGGCGGACGCCGATTAGATTTATGACGGCAAGCGCGAGGACAACCACTGTGATTGCGGCGGAACGTATTGATGGATCATCGAACCTGCGGTCAAAGAAACCCAGATAAGTTACAAAGAGGTTGCAGTTGGCGGCAAAGGTTGCAACCCGAACTATCCAATATAGCCAGCCTACTTCAAAACCTACAATCGCTCCGAACGCTTCCCTTGCATACAGGTAAGGCCCGCCGGTAGCGGCAAACCGGCTGGAAACCTCCGCATAGCACAAAACTACAAAGCCGATTATTACCGCGCATGCAAGAAATGCAAAAATACTGTAAGAACCTATAAGAGCGTGAACCTTTGCCGGAAGGCCGAAAATTCCCGCGCCGATTATGGTGTTTATGGTAATTGCCGCAAGGTCCCAGCGGCTGATTTCCCGAACGAGTTTTTCTTCTGTCATTGTTTCATTCAGTTAAGGTACATTTGCCCGACAGGGTATTTTGTTTATACTCTGAAAAAAACTTTCCGTAAAGATGTACGTATTTGAAAATATGATTTTACGCAATTTCAAACTTTCGATTGCCGTCATTGTATTTCTGTCGGTTATGCAGCCAATTTTTGCCGGTGGTGAAATACTGCGGCCTAAAGATTACCGTCCCCCTGTATTTGAGAAATCCTCCCGGCTGCAAATTATTGTTGATAATGCTGTTAAGGTAATGTTGGCCTCCTATCCCGACGGCTCGTTTTCTCCGAATGACGTTGCTGTCACGGTGATTGATCTTCGCAATCCCGACAAACTCCTAATCGCCGATTACAGGGGCGAGGCTGCGATCTATCCTGCCAGCGTCGTCAAGATGTTCTATATGGCAGCCTTGGAACGACAGCTTGAGGATGGAAAGATAAGGCTTACTCCCGAATTAAGCAGAGGGCTTCGGGATATGATTGTTGTATCGTCGAATGAGGCCACTCAGTATATCCTCGACTTGCTGACAGAAACTTCCAGCGGGGCCGAGCTGCCCCCGCAAGAGTTTGCGAAATGGCAGTACAAACGAAATCGTGTGAACCGGTTTTTTTCCTCGCTCGGCTATACCGGCATCAATGTAAATCAGAAAACATTTTGCGAAGACGCTTATGGTATAGAACAGCAATCGCGAAACTATAAAGGCGAAAATCGCAATATGCTTACGACGAATGCTACTGCCCGACTGATGGCCGAAATTTCACTGCGCCGTTTCATTTCTCCGCAAAGAAGCAAGGAAATGCTCGGATTGATGAAACGAGATCCCTATCGACCCGTTGATGACCCTGATGACCAATCGGTCGGATTTACCGGAAAGGCATTCATAGATAACAAAATTGAAGGAGCTAAACTGTGGTCCAAAGCCGGCTGGACCAGCAAGGCGAGACACGATGCAGCTTATGTTGAAACGGCAGACGGGCTGAAATTCGTAATCGTTGTTTTTACTGAAAATCATGCAAATGACCGTAAGCCGATTCCTTTCATAGCTTTACAGGTAATGCAAGGCCTGAAATCCAATAGTTGAGATAAACCGAAAAATGAAAAAACTGCTTCTTTCCTCAATCGCTGTTTTGTTGCTTTTTGTTGCGGGACTTGCCCAAAGCGGTTATAAAAAACCGCCTAAGGAAATCCAGGAAATTCTGGACGCTCCGTCTATCCCGGCCGTTTCCATTTCGCCCGGCCGTGACAAAATCGGGCTGCTCGAGCCACTGCGCTATCCGCCGATTTCAGAATTGGCAGAGCCGATGCTGAGGCTTGCCGGCGTCAGAATAAATCCGAAAAATAATGCACAGCATCGCCAGCAATATTCCGTTAGTCTGACGTTGAAAAATATTTCTGACGGAAAGGAGTTTCCCGTCCGGCTTCCTGCCGGTACCAGGATTGCAGCGCCCAGATGGTCGCCCGATGGCAGGCAGATCGCATTCGCAAACATCACAGCCGGCGGTGTCGAACTCTGGTTTGTTGACACCGCTTCCGCAACCGCAAAAAAAATTCCGAATCTCTATGTAAATACAGCATTCGGCGGTTTTGATTGGATTGATAACCAGACGTTGATTGTCCAATCCGTTCCCTCAAACCGCGGTCCGGCTCCGGAATATCGAGACGTTGTCCCCAATGAGCCGAATATTCAGGAAACTACCGGTCGAGCCGGCGCCGTGCAGACATTTCAGGACCTTTTGCGTTCACCCAACGACGAGAAACTTTTTGAATATTTCGCAACGTCGCAGCTTGTCTTTGTTGAGACAAACGGCAAAGTCCGTAAAGTCGGTTCACCGGCCATCTTCGAAACCGCCGATGTTTCGCCCGATGGTAAATATATCCTGGTTTCGAAAATACATCGCCCTTTTTCTTACCTGTTTCCGGCTTCGCGTTTTCCAAAGACGGTCGAAGTCTGGGATGCTTCGGGCTCTGTTGTCCACACAATTGCGGAAATCCCTCTCCAGGATGCTCTACCTGTTCAGGGCGTACCGACGTCTCCGCGTTCTTACGGGTGGATTCCGACAGAATCCGCAAAATTGATCTGGGCCGAAGCTCTCGATGGCGGCGATCCAAGGAATAAAGCTGATTTTCGCGACCGGTTGATGGTATTGGCTGCACCGTTTAACTCCAAACCTGCCGAACTTCTGAAAACTCAGCATCGCTATCAGGGAAGGCTTTTCGGTGAGCGTGATGGTCTGATGCTTTATTTCGATTTTGACCGTGACCGCCAGCGGCGTCGAATGTTTGCAGTTGACTACAGAAACCCGTCATCACCCAAGTTGATTTCGGACCTGAACGTTAATGATCGTTACAATGCGATCGGGACTCCCGTTACACGTGTTCTACCAAACGGCGGAGAGGTCGTCCGGCAATCCGGAGACAGTATCTTCCTGACCGGTGCCGGTGCTTCACCGGACGGTGACCGCCCGTTTTTGCGAAAACTCAACCTAAAAACGCTTGATACAGTAGAGCTGTTTCGATCCGGTAAAGATGAATATGAAACCTTTCTGGCTCTTTTGGACGACGAAGGGATAAATTTTATCACCCGCAAGGAATCGCAAACCGAGCCGCCAAATCTTTTTGTTCGGCAGTATTGTCCGCCCGAGAGGGTCTGTACTGCAATGGCATATCGTCAATTGACTGAATTCAAGGATCCGACTCCGCAACTGCGCGGCATCAGGAAACAGCTTGTCCGCTATAAGCGTGCGGACGGCGTCGATCTTTCATTTACACTTTATCTTCCACCGGGTTACAAGGAAGGAACCCGCCTGCCGACCGTTGTCTGGGCATATCCTCTTGAATTTACCGACGCTGCCACGGCAGGACAGGTTTCAGGCTCCACGAATCGTTTTACCCAGATCGGAGGATACTCGCATCTGTTCTTCCTGCTTCGCGGATATGCGGTTCTGGACGATGCCACGATGCCTGTAGTCGGCGACCCTCTTACCGTCAATGATACGTTTATTGATCAAATCGTCGCTTCAGCCAAAGCGGCGATAGACAAAGGCGTTGAAATGGGAGTAGTGGATCCCGAACGAGTCGGCGTTGGCGGGCATAGTTACGGAGCATTTATGACTGCCAACCTTCTTGCACATTCCCGTTTATTCAGGGCAGGCATTGCACGCAGCGGTGCTTACAACAGAACCCTTACACCATTTGGTTTCCAGTCCGAACGGCGAACCCTCTGGGAAGCCCCCGATCTATATATAAAGGTTTCACCGTTCATGTTTGCCGATAAGATAAAAGACCCGCTACTTTTGATACACGGCGAGGCAGACAACAATCAGGGAACATTTCCGATTCAATCCGAAAGAATGTTTGCCGCAATCCGTGGTAATGGAGGCACGGCCAGGCTTGTCATGCTTCCGCTTGAATCTCATGGTTATTCCGCAAAAGAATCAGTCGAGCACACGCTTTACGAAATGATCGAATGGTTTGATAAATGGGTAAAAAATGCCCCACCGCGTGAAAAATGAACCCGCTGACGGGTTGACAATTCAATTTTCGAATTGTTATTCTTTTCGTTCGCGTTCCGATTGACGCGAGAAACCTGTGTCCGGTTCGTCTAGGGGTTAGGACACCGCCCTTTCACGGCGGCAACACGGGTTCAAATCCCGTACCGGATACCAACTTTTTCCGCTTTTGCGGCATCAAAAGGTGTTTAACGAAAATTCGCTTGCCAAACAAGCGAATTTTTGTTTTACGGGTATTTATGATGAAAAACCGGCCTATACGTTTTGCGTTTCTGTTAATCATGTTTGCCGCCGGCATTGGCTATTCACAGAATGTAACGCGCATAACGGACCGAATAATTGTTTTCCCTTTTGAAAACGCCTCTAATCAGTCCGATTTCAATTGGGTCGGTGAAAGCTTTGCATTATCTCTGAGTGAATTGTTGAAGGTACCCGGACTGGATGTAGTATCAAACGGCGAAAGAAAAGCATTACAACAGAAACTCCGCATTCCGCTTTCAAGTCTGCCAAGCCTTGCAACTTCTCTCAAACTTGCCCGTGAAGCCGGTGCCACGCTGCTCGTAACCGGCAAATACAACATTTTGCCCGGACAGGGTGACCTGGCCGCGACGATAAACGTAACAGTCAAGATAGTCAGGGTAAATGAAGGCCGCTATCTGACGGAAGAAATTGACGGAAAGCTGATAACTCGGGACATCAATCTTAATGACGCGCTCGGTAATCTGCAAACGGTTCAGGGACAGATTGCCTATCAGATTCTCTATCAACGCGATAAACTGCTGCCATTTTCACAGAATCAACTGATCGAGGCGGCGACAAAAGTTCCGGCTCGTGCTTTTGAAGCATATATAAAAGGACTTTTAACACAAGCACCTGAAACACGGGAAAACTTTCTCAAAAATGCGATTCGTCTTTACAATGACGCAAATCCCGATTCAACCTTTGTTGAAGCCGCACTTGAACTAGGCCATTTTTATATGGCAAGGGAAAAGTATCCGGAAGCGATCGAGGCTTTCGAACGTGTACTGAACGCAGCACGTGCCTGCAGGGAGACCGCGCGTGCGGAAGGACGTGGAGCAGCCTGTAATGACGAAAGTTTTGCTGAGGCTTCGTTTTATGCCGGGCTCATTTACTGGAGACGCGGAAACTTTGAGCAGGCTCTCGGTGTGCTCAGACCGCTTGCCGAGGAACTTAAGTTAACGTCTGTTTACAATACGATCGGTGCGATAGCGGTACAGGCCTCCCGGTCAGAAACAAAAAATGCCGCACGCGGCGCCGCGCTTTTGTCCGAAGGATCTGAATTTCTCAAAACTGCTGCAGAATCTGAGGAGCCGCCCGGTCCGGTGCATTTTAATTACGCCTTGACACTGCTGCTTTCAGGTAATTTCACTGATGCATCGGGAATTCTGAAATCAATAATTGCGGCAAATCCCCGTGACGGAGAGGCTTACTATCTTTTGGCCAAAGCTCTCAGTGCTCAAAACGACGAATCCGCGGCGGCAATTGATAATCAGGCCAGGCTTTTGCTTGCTTCAGGGAATCGTTATGCAAATCTCGAGAAAGAGTGGGCTAAGTCCAAGTCTTTCAATGATATCCAGCTTCGCGTAGTGCAGCCTTCCAGGCGGGATTTTGTAAGCGTTGTTTTGAGCCGTAAAGACAATGATCCACAGCCGACGGCCGTCAATGAAACCGAAAAACTGCTGGAAAAAGCACGGTCTGAATTCAAGGCAGGCAGGGACGAAGATGCGATTGCCACGGTAAGACGCATTCTCGCGGGTGAGCCGATGAATGCCGAGAGCTATCTGATACTCGGTAAAATACATCTCCGCCGCGGCGATCGCGATCAGGCAGCAAGTGCCTTGAAAACAGCTATTTTCTGGGACAACAAATTGATTGACGCATATATTGCGCTTGCCAAAATTGATCTTGAACGCCGGGAATGCCTTCAGGTCAAAACCTACGTTGCACAAGCATTGGAAATCGATCCGGACAATCCGGAAGTTGCCGCTTTGCAGCGTCAGGCAGACAGATGTTCCAAATAGTGTAATTTCATCCGGCGGAAAAGTCATTCACCTAAAGGTCTGCAACAGATCTCCGGCCATCGGCTCCCAATCGGTAACTACTGCAAATACATAGTTTAGCGGAATCACCGCAAATAAAATCTCATGCAAATCACCGGCAAGTCTTCTTTGGCACGAAACGTGCATTAACTCAAAGCGGCCAGCTTGATTCGATGAATCAAGACCCCGCCGCCAACTCTTCTCCGAGCGCGGTTTGCCACTGTGCTTGGTCACCTTCCGAGCGTTCCTTCAGTTGTCCTTCCTTTTGTGAGCCCGGCCGAAAGCAGCCGGGCTCTCCCGCTTTTAAACGCCGTAAACTATTGTATTATCTTAATTTGCAAGATTTTCATTCAAAATGCGAGAATTCGTTTCGTCTTTCGGTGACGTTCTTTCAAACTGACATTGCGACAAGGTGCTGACTGTCTTTTGATGACAAAAATCGTCATTATTGCGTGACAAATTTTGTGTTGATTCCCCGCCCGTATCGGTCAAAATGGTGCAATTATGAGACATAATGCCGCCAGTTGTTCAATTTGATAAAATAAACAAATGAAACTGCGACGCTTAATGAAATTTTTGCCGTCATTTCGGTCGCTTGGCCTTTCGGCTGTCTCCGCGCTTATACTTATTGCCACATTCCCGGATTTCGAATACTCCTTTCTTGCATTTATTGCTTTAACCGGTCTTCTTATTGCCGCGGCAGATGAAAGTAAGAGAGTAGTTTCTGCAGGTGTCTGCGGGTGGTTTTTTGGTGTTATCTTTTTTTTCGGGACAACCTGGTGGCTTGCTTTTGCTCCGATCCACTACGCAGGTTTTCCGTCTGCGATTGCTTATTCCCTTGTTTTCATGGCTACGGCAATAGTAGCAATTTTCCCCGCGGTTTTTTCCGCTATTTTCGCCTTCTTATTTCGTAGTTTCGGTTTTGCAGCTTTCGCTCTGGCTCCGGCCATTTGGATCGCAACCGAGTTTTCACGTTATTGGATTACCGGAAATAACTGGAATGCAATTGCGTATTCTCAGGCCTTTGAACCCCTTGTGCTGCCGCTTGCGTCGTTTGGCGGAATATATCTGACTGGCGGTGTGATTGTTGGTGTAAATTCCATATTTGCGGCCTTGCTTTATTCTTACATGATCAGAGCGTCATTTGCCGTCCGCAAAATCGCTCTTTTATCAGCCGTTTTGGCTATTTTTGTCCTTACTTTGTTTGTTTTGAATATTAAAGGGCCGGCAGCTGTTGCCGAAACTCCTCTGAAGCAAGAAGCGTTCGTAATAGCGGTGCAGCCGAATGTTCCAATGTCCGGCCTTACGACCGAAAAATGGAACGAAATGGCATCCTTACATACAAAACTTGCCGAATCGGCTCTTAACAGTCTTGGGAAAATGGCTCCAGCAGTCCAGCGGCTTGTAATTTTTCCCGAATCACCAATGAATTTTTCTTATGAAACGGATACCGCAAGCCGGGAATTTATAAACAATTTCGCAAGGCGAAATGGCGTCTGGCTATTGGTCAATTCTGCTGAGCCGGACAAAGAAAGCGGCAAGTTCTTTAATTCCGCTGTTTTAGTTTCGCCGCAGGGCAGCGAAGCGGCCCAATATGATAAAATTTTCCTGTTGCCATTCGGAGAAGCGGTTCCGGCTCCGCTCGAAGGAGTTTTACCGGCTTTTGTCGGAAGTTTTGCTTATGGCAGCCGGGCGGAATTAATACCATTTGGTGCGATTCGTGCCGGCGTCATGATTTGTTTCGAATCGCATTTCGGGAGTCTCTCGAGGCAATATGCAGCAAACGGAGCTGATGTTTTGATTGAGTTGACCAATGACGGCTATCTCGGGCCAACGCCGGTGCTCAGACAGCATCTTGCGAATGCGGTTTTTCGTGCAGTAGAGACCGGCTTGCCGTTAATAAGGGTTACAAATGTCGGTATTACGGCACTTATTGCTCCGGATGGAAGGGTAATAGATCCATCGCCTGTTTACACCGAGGATGTCAGAATCTGGAGCATCAATCGTTCGGTTCATAAACCGACATTGTATTCCCGATTCGGCGACTGGTTTGCATGGATTTCGCTGCTTGTTGTCTTTGCTTCGATTGGTGTTGCTTTTTTAAGACGGCCACAGTCATAACATTTTTGTAAATCACTTTTTAACTATATGGAACTATTAGAGTTACAGGAAAAATTCGAAAACATTAAAGAGAAGGTAACCCAACTCGGGAGGTTTCTTTGACCGGCCGCGAATGGAAAAAAGACTTGCGGAACTTGAAGCAACAATTTCCGAACCGGATTTTTGGAGTGATTCCGGGCGTGCGCAAAAAATAATGAGCCAAAGAAGCCGGCTCGAAAAAGAAATTGACAGACAGAAACAATTCGAAACCGGTATATCCGATGCTGAAGTTCTGTTTGAATTCGCTGAAACTGATGAGGCATCGCGTAATGAGCTTGAAGCCTTGATTCTCCGGCTGGAACGCGAAGTCCGACAGGCCGAAATTCAAAGTTTGCTTTCAGGCGAGACGGATGCAAATAACGCAATATGTTCCATACAGGCCGGAGCCGGCGGTACGGATGCCCAGGATTTTGCCCAGATGCTTCTCAGAATGTATTTGCGATGGGCTGAAAGAAAAGGGTTTAAGGTAGAAATCCTTGATGAACAGCCCGGCAGCGAAGCGGGCATCAAATCCGCAACGTTTCGTGTGGAGGGCGATTATGCCTATGGGTTGCTTTCGGCGGAAGCCGGCGTCCATCGTTTAGTGCGTATTTCGCCATTTAATTCCGGCGGCAGCCGTGAAACCTCATTTGCATCATTTTTCGTATCGCCGGAAATTGATGAAAATATTGAAATCGAGATACTTGATAAAGACCTGAGGATTGATACTTATCGTTCGTCCGGAGCCGGAGGCCAGCACGTAAACGTTACCGACAGCGCCGTACGCATTACGCACCTTCCAACCGGAATTGTCGTTACGTGTCAGAATCAGCGCTCACAGATCCAAAACCGGGCTGTTGCAATGCAGGTGCTGCGTTCCAAACTTTACGAACTCGAGCTGGAAAAGCGGCGTGGCCAGGCGGCAGAACTAGAGGCAGGGAAACAGGACATTTCGTTTGGTTCGCAAATTCGTAATTACGTTCTGCATCCTTACCGATTGGTGAAAGACACAAGAACGAAATATGAAGTAACGGACGTTGACGCCGTACTCGATGGTGAGATTGACGATTTCATCGAAGAGTACCTTTTACATAAAAAAACCGGAGAACTTGCGGCTGGCAGCTAATAAAAATATGCAGCAGCCTTTTTGCTTATCGAATGAAGATCTGTCCGAATTGCAAGCAAAAATATGACGACGAGACTAATTTTTGTCTTGCCGATGGTTCCACGCTTATAGCCGATACAGGAAAAGGCGCGGTTCACTCCCGGCTTAATGAGGTAATTGCGGTAGGGCTTGTTGCTGTCGCATTGCTCGTCTTTCTATGTCTTGTTACGGCCAGCCCCGATGACAGGTCGATAGTTTCAACCGGCTATGGATCCGATGCCCCGACCAAAAACTGGATTGGCGTTATCGGAGCAAATATCGCGGCGTTGTTGATAAGTGCAATAGGTTGGACGGCATATTTACTGCCGGCGATGATTGCTCTTATTGCATGGCGTGTTTATCGTTCCGTGGGCTTTGCCGTCAGCAAACTTCGTGCTTTCGGATATGCCTTGTTCCTTGTTTCTTTGTCCGGATTGGCTTATCTGCTGGATCCCAGATTTGGCGGTGTAATCGGCGGTGTTTTTCCATTTCTGGCTGTTAAACTCATTGGATTGACCGGAACGGTAATTGTTCTTTCAGCATTCTTCTTGTCCGGTTTGCTGTTAATTACCAATTTCACGTTTCGCTGGCTTTTTGGTCATTTTGAAGAGGCTTACGGCAACTTTCTCATTCACTTCAACGAATGGCGTGAAAAGCGGCGTTCTGCCAAACAAATGAGGAGAGCCGCAGCAGAGGCGGCGAGGAGCGAGCTGGCCGAAAATAAGAAAGAAGAAATTCCGGAAACGGTTTTTGTCGGCGAGACGATTGCCATCACCGGCCGCGCAACGGTCCAGTCCTCACCCACGCCCGAAAATAACACCGTTCAGGATACATTTAACGTACCTGCGTCGGATAAAGATAGTGGTATTTCCGCATATTTACCGGAAGAGAGCAGCACGGAATTAGCTGAGGAAGAGGAATTAGCGTCTGAACCCGAAATACGTCCACAACCAATCGATAAACGAAAGTCCGCCCGGAAATCCAATGCAAATGGCACTCAAACTTATGAATTGCCAAATCCGGAATTATTGAATCCTCCGGCACCGCGTATCGAAGCGAAAGAGGCCGAACTCCGTGAACTAGCCGATACGCTTGTTGAAAAGACCCGTGAATTCAATGTTGCGGGCCGCGTTGTCAACATAAATCCGGGACCGGTGGTTACGACCTTTGAATTCAAGCCGGATCCGGGCGTCAAGTACTCGCGGGTAACGGGTCTCGTTGACGATCTATGTCTTGCGCTGAAAGCGGAATCAATTCGCATAGACCGTATTCCGGGCAAAGCCTATGTAGGTATAGAAGTGCCAAACCGTAATCGCGAAACGATAGTGCTTCGTGAAATCGTGGATTCGGCGGAATTCAGGAAGTCGCCATCTTTGCTGACGATTGCACTAGGTAAAACAATCGATGGCCGTATTTACGTAAGCGATCTGGCAAAAATGCCGCATCTGCTAATTGCCGGCGCTACGGGTGCCGGTAAATCCGTCGGCGTCAATTCGCTTGTAATGTCGATTCTTTTCAAGGCGTCACCTGAAGAGGTTAAATTCATAATGGTTGACCCGAAACGGCTTGAACTCGGCCTTTATGCAGACATTCCGCATCTTGCGGCGCCGATAATTACGGATCCAAAGCGCGCCGCGGCATCGCTTAAATGGGCAGTCAGCGAGATGGAAAGACGATATAAATATCTCGCAGGTTGGGGCGTAAGAAATATCGACGGTTTCAATGCCGAAGTCCGGCGTCGCAATGCCGATGGACTGAAGGATGAAGAAACCGGTGAGCCGTTCAAGACACTGCCTTTTATTGTAATAATCATTGATGAATTGGCTGATCTGATGATGGTTTCCGGCCGTGAGGTCGAGGAATCCATCACCCGTCTTGCGCAAATGGCACGAGCCGTCGGTATTCATTTAGTACTTGCAACCCAAAGACCTTCAGTTGATGTTATTACCGGTTTGATCAAGGCCAATTTCCCGGCGCGTATTTCATACAGGGTTTCAAGCAAGGTTGATTCAAGGACGATTATTGACAGCAATGGCGCTGAGCAGCTGCTCGGGCGCGGAGATATGCTTTTTCTCCCGCCGGCAAGCTCTCAGGTTATCAGAATTCACGGCGCTTTCGTGGATGAAAAGGAGATCGGCCGTGTAGTTGCCGAAATCAAGGCTCAAGGCCAACCTGAATATAATATGGCCATCACGACCAGTGATACGGAAAACGATGACGAAATGGAGCTGCCGGGTCGCCGTGATGAATTGTTTTGGGACGCATTGAAAGCAGTTGCTACGGCAAAAAGGGCTTCAACATCACTTCTTCAAAGACAGCTCCGAATCGGCTACGGGCGTGCGGCTGCGATTCTGGATGCAATGGTCCGCGAAGGCTACATAGGCGAAATGGACGGCTCAACGCGCGCACGTCCCGTGTTGCCTAAAGCTTACGAAGATTTGGCAGATCTGAAGGAAATGGGCGAATTGTAACATGCGCGGCTGGCTGGTAATTCCGGCTGCATCTCGGTTATATTGTCAGCATTCCATTATACCGGATCCGAAGAAATGCTGCGATTGTCTTTAACTTCCTGCCTACTGTTATTTTTGAGTTTTTATTTTACTTCCTGTTCATACGGCAATACCCAAATCCGCAAAGAAGTGGTAAATGCAAATAAACCGGGCGCAAATACAGAATCCAATAATTCCAAAATCAACATAAATACGGCATCGGCGCAAGATCTGCAGCGATTGCCCGGCGTTGGCCGCGTTACCGCGCTGAGAATAGTCGAACATCGCGAAAAATATGGACATTTCCGGAGGCCGGAGCATTTAATGCTCGTTGAAGGCATTAGCGAGGAACGTTTCAAGCGGATGAGCCCGTATGTAAAAGTCGAATGACGGAGCCGCAGATACCAGCCAAAAGAAAACCACTGAGGCCGCTGCCACTTCCTGCTTTGGCAATTTCATTTGCACTCGGTATTACAATAGCAGCCTACTCCGATTTGTATCCCGAATTATGGCTGGTGGGTATGGTGATCGTCTTCTTGCCGGTTATCTTAACGCGCCGCTGCAATATTTTTTTGTTTTTGCTTCTGTTCACTGTTTTGGGCGGAGCAAGATATTCGATTCCTATTCTTTTTTCGGATCCAAACAATCTGGGTCGTCTAATCGATACAAAAGTAATTCGTTCCGGAGAGCCGGCAATCATAGAGGGAAGAGTTAAAAGCCGCCCTGAACCGGGCGACGACGGCTATCGTCTGCGTTTGAGAGTCGGGTCGATCGAAAGTAAAGGTGAAAAGTTTGACGCCTCAGGCGAAATCATGGTTTATGTTGCCCGAAGTAATTCACAATCGCAGACATTGACATTGTTTGACCTTCCGGTTGGTTCCGGAGTTCGGGTTGCCTGCCGCCCGATTCGGGAGGAAGCCATGCAAAATCCCGGCGTCCGGTCGCGATTGGCCATGCTTTCATCTAGCGGATTGGACGCAGTTTGTTCAGTCAAAAGTCCATCGCTGGTGGAAATTACGGCTTTGCCGGATTGGCCGTCACCGATTGATGCGGCGGCACGCTTACGAACTTATTTGATTCTCGAATTTCGCCGTCTGCTCGATGTTCGCACATCCGGAGTCGTGTCCGCAGCGATTGCCGGCGACCGTCATTTTCTCGATAAACAAACCTCCGATCTGTTTCGTGAGGGTGGAACTTTTCACATTCTTGTAATCTCGGGTCTGCATATTACTTTTCTGGGTGGTATTTTGATCTGGCTTCTGGGGCTTGTCTCTAAAAACCGATTACTGCATCTTTTTGGGGTTGGTGCGGTTATTTGGTTATTTGCGCTGACAGTTGGCGGGGAAGTCCCGGTAATCAGAGCCGCAATAATGCTGACGGTTTTCCTGCTGGCAAGGACGTTTTACCGTCCGGGAACGGGAGCCAATGCCTTTGCTCTAACTCTAGTTGTTTTGCTGATTTGGCGGCCTGCTGATCTCTTTGAGGCGTCATTCCAACTCACAACGGTCAGCGTTGCGGCGATTTTGTTGATTGCCCTTCCATTACTTACGAAATTTCGTAAAATCGGTGAATGGCATCTTTCTGCCGGTTCGCCTTTTCCTCCAAATGTTTCTCTGCCGTTAAAGCGTTTGGCCGAGACTATTTATTGGAATAACACGATTTGGGAGATCGAACAATCGGGACAAATTTGGAAGGCATCGTTGCGAAAACAGCCTTTCACGACATTTTTTACAAATCGGTTACTGCGAAAAATTACCGCACGAATTATCGAAGCGGTTTTTGTTTCTGTTGTAGTGCAGTTCACCATGCTGCCGCTTTCCATTTGGTATTTCCATCGCTGGATGCCGATGGGCTTTTTGTTGAATTTATGGGTCGGGCCGCTGCTGGCTGTGGAATGTTTTGCGGCGATTGCAACCGTTTTCTCGGCTTTGTTCAGCGAGACTTTAGCCTCGGGATTTGCCTTTCTTGCCGGTTTTCTCAATCAGATGATGCTCGTGTTGCCGAAAATGGTTTCTGACTTCGGAATTACCGGAGAGCGGGTTCCGATCTATCCGGGCTTTCTGAAACTGCTTTATTTTCTTTACTTTATACCGATTATCGCAATCGTCATTGCTGCCCACAGGTGGAATCCTTTTATCCTGGGTCGAAGGCAGAATCATCTCTTTTGGGCCGGAACTTGTTCTGCCGTCATTGGGGTTATGATCGCTGTCATCCTGATTCTGCATCCGGGCAGCAGTCCGCAACCTGATGGAAAACTTTATGTGGAGTTTTTAGATGTTGGCCAGGGCGATGCCGCCTTTATTACCTTGCCCGATGGAAAAACCATGTTGATTGACGGTGGTGGCCGTCCTGATTTTCGAACAGGGCCGGAGGGCAATGATTCAATAAAACCCTCAAGGACGACAATAGGTGAATCGGTTGTTTCTGAATTTCTTTGGGAAAAAGGCATTTCAAAGATTGATTACCTGGTTGCAAGCCATTCCGATGCAGACCACATGGAAGGGCTTTTGGATGTCGCAAATAACTTTACTATCGGAGAATTTTGGGTAAACCGGGAAGTCATTGAAAATAAGATCTTTACAGAACTGGGTGAGATTGCACGGCAACGAAGATTCGTAATCAGAAAGCTACGGCGCGGAGATTTTTTCGACATCTCCGGTTGCCGAATCCAGATACTGTGGCCTCCGGAGATTGTCTCCGACGCTCTTTCGGATAATGATGCAAGTCTAGTATTTAGTTTGACTTACGGACGGCGACGCTTTCTTTTCACCGGAGATGCCGAACAGACCGCGGAAACTGGCTTAATCCAATCGGATTCTGATTTACATGCAGATGTCGTCAAGGTCCCGCATCACGGAAGCCGAACCTCATCAAGTATAGATTTTGTCAGGGTGGTAAGCGCCGAATACGCGGTAATTTCAGTCGGGCAAAGGTCTATCTTCAGACATCCCCATTCCGAGGTCGTCGCTCGTTGGGAAAATGCAGGGGCACCTGTATTGATAACCGGAAAAAGAGGGACGATTTCATTCATTAGCGACGGGGAAACCCTATGGTTTACAACATTTAGGAGCGATTCGGACGGCGGCAAAAAAATTGAGCAATGAGTGGAGATTTTATCTTCCCAAGAGCGGTAACCTTGTAAATCGGGAAAGAAAAAGCCCAGACGTTAGGAATGTTAAATTCCGTCCGGGCGTTCCTTCAGTTGTCCTATATATTGGTAATATACATATTGGCGTCCACAATGTCAAGTATTACTTAAAGTAAAACATTAACAAATTTTGTTTATCAATGTTTAAAGTGCCGGACGCCTGTAAAAACCATCACAATCCCGTAATTATTGGCCGCTTCTATAGATTCTGCATCACGGACGGACCCGCCGGGCTGAATTATTGCTGAAATACCAAGTTTTGCAGCTTCATCGACGTTATCGCGAAAGGGAAAAAATGCATCCGAAGCCAAAACCGAGCCTTCAATAGGCAGTCCGTAACGCGCGGCCCTCATTGCCGCAATTCGAATCGAATCCACACGGTTCATCTGACCGGCGCCGACACCCAATGTTTGATATTCATTGGCAATTACAATCGCGTTTGAACGAACATTTTTACAAACCTTCCAGGCAAGAAGCATTGCACGCTTCTGTACCTCGGTAGGCTGTTTCTCCGTAACAATGACAAAATTTTCAGCCGCCGTGGTAATTAAATCACGTTCCTGCAACAGGATACCACCCGAAATCTGTCTTATTTCCAGCCGCCCGGTCAGGTTTTGCTTCGAAGTTTCGGGTGCGAAGGTAACTTTTAGTATCCGTAGATTTTTTTTGGCGGTCAGAATTTCAAGAGCTTCCGGCCGGAAATCCGGAGCGGCAACGATTTCGACGAATATTTCCGAGACGGCTGCTGCGGCGTCCCTATCAACTATTCGATTGAAAGCAACTATGCCGCCAAAAGCTGAAACAGGATCGGTCGCAAGTGCACGTCTGAATGCCTCTTCGCAGGTTTCGCCAAGTCCGACACCCGAAGGGTTTGTATGTTTGATAATTACTGCCGCCGGCGTGTCGAACTCGCTTACCAAAGCCAACGCTGCATCGGCATCCAGGTAATTATTAAAGGACATTTCCTTGCCATGTAAAACTTCGGCATTTGCTATCCCGCCGATTTCGCCTAGGTCATAAAGGGCCGCCTTCTGATGGGGATTTTCGCCATAACGCAAGTCTCGCATTTTGTCTGCGTTGATTTCGAGTATTTCCGGTAATGGTTGGTCGGACTGTTGGTCAGACAGAACCGGTTGAGTTTCATCCGCAGGAGTATAAAAAAATAAGTTGCCGAGCGGATTCAGTTCTTCGAGCCGCTCCAGTTCATTTTTTCTGAGAAGAGAACCAAGATATGAAGATATTGCCAGGTCGTAAGCTGCAGTTCGTGTAAATGCAAGAGTTGCAAGGCGTTGTCGGGTTTCTGAAGAAATTGCACCATCTGATGCTTCCATCTCGGCTATAATTTCCTCATACAGCCTCGGGTCTGTAATGACGGCAACGGACTGCCAGTTTTTTGCGGCTGATCGTATCATCGAAGGGCCGCCGATATCAATGTTTTCGATTGCTTCTTCAATGGAAACATTTTCTCCGGAGATGGTTTCCTCAAATGGATATAGATTTACGGCAACAAGGTCGATGGGTTCGATTCCGAATTTATTCATCGCTGCGACGTGATCCGGATTATTACGAAGCCCGAGCAATGCACCATGAATTTTGGGGTGGAGCGTCTTGACTCGTCCATCGAGCATTTCAGGGAAACCTGTAATTTCCGAAACATCTTTTACAGCAAGTCCTTCAGAACGCAACAGTTTGGCGGTTCCGCCGGTGGAAATGATTTCGACGCCGAAGCCATTCAATGCCCTGCAGAAATCTGCTGCTCCGGTCTTATCTGACAAACTGACAAGCGCGCGGCGAATTTTCAGATTATTTGACATAAAATGGAAATGGCGGCCTCAAATTAGCCGCCAAATGTAATTATGCTTTAAAACAAGCAGAAAACCAAAAAGGAGGAGGTTGTGGATGTTCCGAGCAAATAGAAACGGATGCCAAACTGTTTTACAGAAAAAAGCGACCCAGAAACAACAGACTTAGAATAAATGCCAGGGCGTAAACTACTATTTTTATGAAACTCATATGTTTTTCCCCCGGAGATCAGGTTGATATGCTGAGATTGCAAGAAAAGTTTAAGTCTATTGCAGATGCGATGTCAAAAAAAAGTTTCAATAAAAATGCATGTTTTGCGATTCTTGGCGTATTTTTACAAATCTTTACGATAATCGTTTTTTCTGTACTGTCTGCACAGGCGGTTGATTTCAGAGCTTCTTTACTCTTGAAAGAGGACGGCAGCGCAACAGTCCGAGGGAATCTTGAGGCTGCCTTTTCGCCGCTAAACCCCCGAAATTTCTATTTTCGTCTTGATTCCGATCGAGCCCGATTCCGAATCAGTAATCTGAAGCTATTTGACGAAAAGGGCTTGCCGCTCAGAATCAAAGAATTTATCCCGGGCGAATATATAACGGAATATCCTTTCAGCCATTTTGAATACGAAATTGTTTTGTCTGCTTCCAATCTTTTGCCGAGCGCTCACAAATCTTCCGCAAACGCTGATTTTGCAATACTTTACACTGACGATCTGCTTCCGCGTCTGGAACTTCGGTCCAGACCTGTTTCTTTTGAACTGACTTTGTCTGCTCCGCAAGGTTATCAATGTTTTTCAGTAAATTCCGCAGAACGAGGCTTTGCATTCGAAGATCTTGAGAAAGGCGTTGTTATCTGCGGGAAAAACATAAAAAGCCAAAGTTTTCAGATCGGAGGGCTTGTTACAACAATTCTCACCACCGGCGAAAGGGACTTTTCCGAAACCGATGCAAAAGAGATGATTACGGAGATTCTGGAGTTTTACAGCCAACGATTAGGACGTCTTCCCGAGGGTAACATAATGGTATCGATCCTGCCCTTGAGTACGGGCAAAAGAAACGGATACTGGGAGGGCGAAACCCGCGGCAGAGCAGTTACAATCGTCTCCTCGGAAATGCCTTTTCGCAGCCAATCGCTTCAGCGGCTTCACGAACAACTGCGGCATGAACTTTTTCATCTATGGATACCAAATGGAATTCGTTTAAGCGGTGATTATTCGATATTTTACGAAGGCGTGGCTACCTATTCATCATTGCGCGCCGGGGTAGTCTTACGCAGAATAAGATTCGAGGATATGCTTTCGACACTTTCCGCAGCTGCTGCGGCGGCCGATGCAGAAACTACACGCGATTTTTTGCTGCAAAAAAAGCCATCTTATGCCGTCGGGCTGGCGGCATCTTTTGCCGTGGATATTCGCTTGCTTAACCGGACTTTTGGCCGCCACGGGTTGCTTGATGAAGTTTCGGAAATCTACCGTAAATATTCAAAAGATCCGATTGCTGTTAACGGAAATGAATTATTCGGCAATATTTACGGTATTAATATGTCTCAGATAAAGACAGAACTCTCCGCCGCAATCAATTCCGCCGGTCTGGAATTTTCCGGTGGAAGGCTTCGGGTGGTAAACAAGCCGAACAGCCGGCAGAAAGCAATCCTCAGGAAAATAGGATATAATTCTTTTTGAGCATGTATTTTTCGGTGAACAGGCATTCAGCAACATATATTGCCGTTATTCTTGTTTTTGTGTGTTTGCAATCCGGCTGCACATGGCTTGATCGCGCCGTGGGAAGCGTTACACGCGTTGTCGGACTACAGGATTCCGCTACAGTTATTTCGAAAAGTGCGCAGATCCGCACCTCATATGCGGTTGTCGCCGCCGACCTGCTTGAGGTAAAGCGCGGCGACCGGCTTGATATTTTGGATCAGGTGGAATTTGAAAAGGTACTCTGGTATCGCGTCCGGGCACATGATGAAGCCAATACCGAAGGCTGGATCGAAGCTCAGCATGTAATTACGGGCGACGTTTTAGAAAAATCTCTCCGGCTTGCGGAAAGTTTTCAGAATCTGCCGCCACAGGCAACCGGTCAATTAAGGGCAAAGTCCAATTTGCGGCTGGCTCCGGATATGAATCCTGAAAATGTGCTGTTCAAATTAGCCAGCGGCTCTACATTTGAAATTATGGGCTGGCGGTTTGTACCCCGGCAGGAAGTTCCGGATGTGGATGATTCTGCCAAGTCAGATTCTCAAACAACCAAAAGAGGGAAGAATGACGAAATAGAGGCAGCCAAAATTGCCGGCGAACCGGAAAAACTCGAAGATAAGTATGACATCTGGTATTTGGTGAAACTGGACAAGTCGGTATCACCGGCACCTGCAGGTTGGCTTTTCGGTCGGCAGGTAGATCTTCAGGTGTCCAGCGAGATTGCATTTTTCCAGCAAAATAACCGAAAGTTTGTAACCTGGCAGCGGCTTGATGCGGATACTGCGGATCGAAATTCACCAATAAACAAAGCTTCTACGCCCGGAAACTGGGTCGTTCTTTCGCGCTCAAATATCGTTAAGGCCATAGATGGAACTGAGCCGGATTTCGATGGCATCCTTGTTCTGGCATTTGATAAATACGATCAAAATTACTATACGGTCTGGCGAACGACTAATGACGTATGGGGGAAACTGCCGCTGCGGGTTGAGGGTTCGGGAGATAACAAAACTTTTACCGTTACCCTG
>Ga0073934_10002400_pt1 | contig 39259 bp, 28 predicted proteins | sample LarsenN4metaG_FD_76834 | JGI IMG/M metagenome (GOLD analysis project Ga0073934, IMG submission 76834) | Hot spring sediment bacterial and archeal communities from British Columbia, Canada, to study Microbial Dark Matter (Phase II) - Larsen... ... | reverse complement strand
CTCACCGGCCAGGACGTCGAGGACGCGATCCGCCAGTACAAGACCGACCGCGACCCGCGCGAGCCACTGCTCAAGTACGGCCGCTGCCTCGCGCACTTCGCGGTGGATCCCGATCTCGTCTACGTCACGACGCACCTCCTGGGTGCGAAGACGCGTTTCCTCCCCTTCAACCAGGGCAAGTTCGGCGGCGCCGGCAACCCGCCCGTGCCGCCCACCCGCGGCGGCTACGCGACCGAGTATCTGTGGAACGAGACCTGGTCGCGGGACAGCGTGCTCGACCTCGTGCGTCAGTTCATCCAGGAGGTCGAGGATGAGGACGAGAAGGGGCGCAAGACCGGCAGGCGCTTTCTGATCTTCCCGCGCTACCAGCAGCTCGACTGCGTGCGCAAGCTCGTCGCCGACGCGCGCGCGCATGGCGCGGGGCAGCGTTATCTGATCCAGCACTCGGCCGGCAGCGGCAAGAGCTTCACCATCGCCTGGCTCTCGCACCAGCTCGCCACGCTACACGACGCCAGCGACCGGCGCGTGTTCGACTCGATCGTGGTCATCACCGATCGGCGCGTCCTCGACCGCCAGCTCCAGCGCACGATGCTCCAGTTCGAGCAGACGCTCGGCGTCGTCGAGAACATCGACACCACCTCGCGCCAGCTCAAGGACGCGCTCGAGTCGGGCAAGACCATCATCGTCACCACGCTGCAGAAGTTCCCGGTGATCGCCAAGGAGATCGGCGCGCTCCCGGGCCGGCGCTTCGCGGTGATCGTGGACGAGGCGCACTCCTCGCAGTCGGGCGAGAGCACGAAGAGCCTGAAGGCCGTGCTTAGCGCGCGCTCGCTCGAAGAAGCGGAGAAGGAGGAAGCGAAGGCGGACACACCCGAGGAAGAGCTGGAGAACACGATCCTGGCCGAGATGGAAAAGCGCGGGCGGCTTCCCAACCTCTCGACCTTCGCCTTCACGGCGACGCCGAAGCCCAAGACGCTCGAACTCTTCGGCACGAGGCGTCCTGACGGGAAGTTCGCGCCGTTTCACCTCTACAGCATGCGCCAGGCGATCGAGGAAGGGTTCATCCTGGACGTGCTGGCGAACTACACCACCTACAAGGCGTACTGGCGGCTGCTCAAGAAGGTCGAGGACGACCCCCGCTACGACAAGAAGAAGGCCCAGTACCTGCTCAAGTCGTTCGTCGAGTTGCACCCGCACGCGATCAACGAGAAAGTCCGCATCATGGTCGAGCACTTTGCCGCCAAGGTGCAGGGCGAGATCGCCGGCAGGGCCAAGGCGATGGTCGTCACCCGCTCGCGGCTGCACGCGGTGCGCTACAAGCTGGCGATGGACACGGTCCTCGCCGAACGCGGCTGCCCGTTCAAGGCGCTCGTCGCCTTCTCAGGCACCGTTCAGGATGGCGGGCAGTCCTACACCGAATCCGGCATGAACGGCTTTCCGGAAGCGCAGACGGCGAAGACCTTCGAGCAGCCCGAATACCGGTTCCTGATCGTCGCCAACAAGTTCCAGACCGGCTTCGACCAGCCGCTGCTGCACACGATGTACGTGGACAAAAAACTCGGCGGCGTGAACGCGGTGCAGACGCTCTCGCGCCTGAACCGCACGCACCCGGAGAAGCGCGGCACGATGGTGCTCGACTTCGCCAACGAAGCCGACGAGATCAAGGCCGCCTTCGAGCCCTACTACGAGACGACGCTGCTCTCGGAGGCCACTGATCCGAACCTGCTGTACGAGATTCAAACCCGCCTCGCGGCCTTCCCAGTCTACACCGCCGCCGACGTGGAGGCCTTCGCGAGGGTCTACTTCGACCGCAAGGCGACGCAGGATCGGCTCTATGCCGTGCTCGCGCCTGCGCTCGGGCGTGTCGGAGCGCTGCCCCAGGAGGAGCAGCACGACTTCCGCGGGCAGCTCACCGACTACGTGCGGCTGTACGCGTTCCTCGCCCAAGTGCTGAGTTTCGCCGATGTCGATCTCGAAAAGCTCTATGTCTTCGCGCGCCACCTGCGCCGGCTGCTGCCCGCCGACCGCGACGAGCTGCCGCGCGAGGTGCAGCAGAACATCGACATGGAGTCCTACCGTATCCAGCAGACCGGCAGCGGCAGGATCGCACCCGAGCGGAAGCCTGGCGTCCTCGACCCGGTGAGCACCAAGCCGGGCCACGGCGTGGCGCCGGAGGAAGTGGAGGCGCTATCGCGCATCATTGCCGAGCTCAACGAGCGCTTCGGCCTGAACCTCGGCCCCGAGCACCGGGTAACGCTCGGCCAAGTGATGGCCAAGCTCGACGACGACGCGGCGCTGGATGCCGCCGCCCGCGTCAACACGCGCGAGAACCTGCGGCTCACCTTCAAGCAGAAGGTAGAGCATGTGATCCAGGAGATAGTTGACTCCAACCTCGAACTCTACAAGCGCATCACGGACGACCGCGCCTTCGGCGAGGCGATCAAAGACCTGCTATTCGACCAGTACCTTCGCGCCCACCGCAACGCCGAGGAACTGATCAAGAGCGGGGAGTCGAAGACGCTGGAGTTCAAGTCCACGTTACGGTGAAGCCTGAAAGGGTACCGGCAGGGCGACGAGGGCGTGACGCACGCCGTGCTCAAGATGACCGCCTTCCTGATCACCGAGGGCGGCGACCTGCTGATCGGCGTCGCCGACGATGGCGCGATCGTCGGCATCGAGTGCGACCAGTTCGAGAGCGACGACCAGTTCATGCTGCATCTCGCCCAAGTCGTGCGCAACGGCCTCGGCGATCGCGCCGGGACCTGCATCGACGCGAAGACCCAGGTCGTGCAGGGCAAGACGGTGTGCGTGGTGAGCTGCCAGCGCAGTCCGGAGCCGGTGTTCCTGAAGTGGAAAGGGATGGAGGCTGCGGCGGATGGCGATTTCTTTGTGCGGAGCGGTCCGGGCACCGTGAAGCTCGCCCCCGACAGCGTGCGCGAGTACATCCGGACGCGATTCGACAGCGCCACAGCCTCAGCGGGGCGCGCCCCGACCGTGAGTGGATGTTGCTCGATGGAGATGCGAGATGAGCAGAGTGCATATCGAGCTTCAGCGGGTACAGACGTGGCTGTTCGCTGTGCCGCGCCTGCGTGCGATGGTAGGAGCCAACGTGCTGCTCGGTGAGATGCTTCGCGTTGCGCTGCCACTACTGGCACGCCAGACCGGGCGATGGGCGTTGGCACCGAGCACCGAGCCATACCCTTCCGCCAATCCGAACGACCCCCTGAAGGCTCACGACGATCCGGCAACCGACGCACGGGACGGGATTCTCATGCGGGATGGCGGCCACTTCGAAGCAGAGTTCGCCAGCGGCGCCGAGGCGTTCGCCGCTGCAGCCGGACAGCTCTTGGGTCGCAAAACGCCGGGCCTGCGGTACAGCATTTCTGTTGACAATGTCGAGCACCACAAGTCCGATGTTCACCTGTGCACCGAATTACCCGTGCTCGCTCCCTGCGAGTGGACAGGGCGCGGATTGGCATTGGAGATCATAGAGCAAGGTGACGATCGGCCTGCCGTTGCCCTCGACGTGGCGCGCAGACACGAAGCCGCAAGAAGGAGTGAGGGTCGGACCGCGCAGGACCTTGCGAGCCTCCTCGGCATGACAACCAAGCTTCGCACGCTGGACTGCCCGCAGGACTTGGAGGATCTGGTGGGCTCGGGCTACCTGGCCCTCATCCACGCGGATGGGAACGGCGTCGGCAGTGCTGCGAGCACGAAGACGCGTGAATTCGAGCGCGCGTGGTTTTTCCATCGCAACCGCGTGCTCCTGCGGCGATCGCTGCGGACGGCCATCGACGCGCACTGTCCAGACACCGGACAGGCGCCACTCATCCTCCTGATGCTCGGCGGCGACGATCTCCTGCTCGTCTGTCGTGCCGACATTGCGCTGCCCTTCGTCGTCACCCTGTGTGAGCAGCTTGCCGAACTCCAGCGTGAGGATGCGAACGGCTTCGAACTGACGCTCGGTGTGCGCGTTGTGGTTGCGAACGCCACTATCCCGATTCATCGTCTCTACGAGGCGGCGGAGCAACTTGCCAGCTCCGCCAAACGGCGCTTTAGAGCAGCCAAGGATGCCGACCTAGTAGGCCGCTCGGTCGTCGACTGGGCTGTCAATACCGCAGCATGGGTTGACGATCCCGAGGAGGCCAGGCGGCGCGCCTGGCTCCGGGGAAGCAGCCAAGACCTGCGCGTGCTGTCGCAACGCCCGGTCGATGTGCTCGGCCAAGGGCTGGGCAGCCTTCAGGGTCTCGTCGAGGGGGCGAAGAAGCTCGAGAAGGCGCCGCGCTCGCAGTTGCGCTACCTGGTTGACCAGCTTCCAAGAGGCCGCGCGCTCTCGGAACTCGCGTTTGCCGAACTCTCGACGGAAGCGCGATCTGCGCTCGAAGAGGCCGGCGTGAAGGCGCCCTGGCGGCGCGCACCGAACAACGGTGCCTGGCTGACCGAACTGCTCGACCTCGTCGAGATCGCCGAGGTCGCGAGGCTCGCTGGCAGCGTCGAAAGGTCCATACGTGAGACGGAGGCTGCCGATGGCTGATGCTTGGGTTCGCTACACTGTGACGGCGGAGCTGCTCTCCGACGCGCACCTGGGCTCGGGCTCGGGAGGCGGCGGCATCGACGCACTCGTGGCGCGCGATCGGTACGGCCGCCCCGTCGTCTGGGCCTCGCACCTCGAGGGCGTGCTGCGCGATGCCGCCCGCAGGCTTCGCGGTGACAAGGCGGCCGAGGACTTCTTCGGCCGTGCTGGGGGCGACTACCAGCGCAGCGACCGACAGCGCGCCGTATTCACCTCGCTCTATGCAAAGGACAATCCCGAGATCCACGTCTGGCGCTCGACCGCACGCGAGGCGTACGATAATCGCGCGCCCAAGGACGATACGCTGCGCGTCGTCGAGTACGTGCCGAGGGGCACGAAGCTCGTGGGTGAGGTCGAGTTGCTCGCGAACGAGCGTCCCCTGCTGCAACGGCTCGTGCAGGAGGTCGACGCGATCGGCGGTGGTCGCGCAACGGGCGCGGGGCGCGTGAAGCTCTTGCTCACGAAGATCACGGCACCCCCGCGCGCGGTGGGAGCCGCGACCGGGCGCCTCCTGCTGTTGCTCAAGAACCGCGATCCGCTCTGCATCACCGCCACGGCGACGCCCGACAACCTGATCCCGAGCCTCTCGTTCGTGCCGGGACGGGCGCTGCTCGGCGCGATCGCCGCGTGGCTCGTCGCTGAGGGCGAGAGCGATACGGCCTCGCTCCTCACCTCAGGACGCATCTCGGTGAGCGATGCGCTGCCCCTGCCGCACGCTCCCGCGAAGCTCGACTCCGTCGAGGTGCTGCCTGCGCCGCTCACCCTCCAGAGCGAGAAGGCGAAGGGCTCGGCGGGCGAGGTGCCCTGGTGGGCGCAAGCGAGGACACTGACGCGACGGCTCGACGCGTGGAACGCGAACGAGAAGCTCAAGCGTCCCGAGGACGACCTCTTCGTCTACCGAGCGACATCAAACGATCCCTGGACGGCGTTCCGACCCGCGCGCCGCGTGCGCCTGCGCAACGGGCGGCCCGATCCGACGCAAGCCGACGCGTCGCTCTTTGCCACCGAGCAGATCGTCGAAGGGACGCACTTTTTCGCCGAGTTACGTGGGTCTTCCGAGGACATGAAGCAACTCGCGGAGAAGCTCGCGGCCGTTCTGAAAGGACTGCGTTGGCTTCGAGTGGGGCGCGCAGGCGCGCCGGTCGAGGTGGTGCAGCACGCGTGGTCCGGTAATGCCGCCGTCGCGAGGGCTCCGGAGAGAGCGCTGCTCACGCTGACGTCCGACCTGCTCGTCCGCGACGAGCACCTCCGGTGGCGGACTGCGCTCGACGAAGCGGCTCTACGCGCCTTGCTCGGCGACGGTGTTCAGCTCGAGAGGTCGCTGCAATACAGCGTGATGGTCCACGGTTTCAACGGCACGTCGCGGTTGTGGCGCATGCCCGCGGCTGCGACCCGGCGAGGCTCGGTCTTCGAGCTCTCGGGTGCAGGCGTCTCCAGGCTCGCACAGCGGGCGGCGACCGGGCAGTGGCTCGGCGAACGGACGCACGAGGGCTTCGGCCGCTTCCGGCTCGATGCTGTGCTTCCTGGCATGACGGGCGAGCAGCGCGCGAACAGCGAGGTCGCGCCGACCGTGGATGCCAGGGAGGAGACCATCGCCGAGGAAACGAAGCAGTGGCTCGAGCAGGGCAAAGCGCTTGCGAGGGCGGGCAGCGAACGCAAGCCGAGCCTATCGCAGTGGCTCGACCTCGCCGCCGACCTCGAGTGCAGTAACAGGAACGCGATCGAGAGTCGCCTCAACCCCAAGACGGCCGGCGCGAAGAGCTGGCAGCACGAGAACGCCAGGGCGATTCTGGAGAAGCTCAAGGCACTCCCACCTGCGCAGCGAGCTCCTCACGCGCGTCTCTTCGTGCGGTGGCTGCGCGCTGAGCTGCGGGCCAATCGGAACAAAGGGGCGGCATGAAGATTCGACTGACGCTGTTTACGGCCACCCTAGTGCAGGACTCGGCGCTCTCCGTGTCGGGCCTCGACCGCGAGAGCAGCGCGGACCAGCCCTTCGCGCTCGTCGATGGTGTGCCGACGCTGGTGGGGCGGGGCCTCAAGGGCGCGGCCGTCGCGATGGCGAAGCGCCTCTTCGAGCCGCTGCCGCGCGCCGTTTCGGACGACATCCGGCACGGGGCGCTCCGCCGCTCCGCCTGGGAGTTCGCCGACGGAACCACGACCGGAGTACCGCGCATCCGCGCAGGCGTCGGTATCCGGCACAAGACTGGCGCTCGCGCGAGCGGCGTCCTGTACGACCGCGAGGTCATGCCCGCGGGCACGAGGTGGCAGCTCGGCTTCCGGGTCGACTGGTCGTACGTCGTTGACGACGACGAAGGCCGCGAGGCCGAAGGCATCCTCGGCTACGTGCTCGACAAGCATTGGAAGCACGGCCGTTGCTGGCTCGGTGGCGGTGCAGCGCGCGGGCTCGGCTGGTGTCACGTCGAAGACTTGAAAGCCTATCGGTTCGACCAGGCGAGCTACGACCGCTGGGTCGAATCGGGGCGCGCACAGTTACCGGCCGCGCTCGATGCCGTTCCACTCGTCGAGCCGACCCGCTCGTGGTGCTTCCGCACGCTCGACGTGAACGTCTCGCACGGCGAGTACAAGCCCGATCCGAATGAAGCCGCCTGGGGCATCGACATGCTTGCTGTCGGCCCGCACGACACCGACCGTGCTGTGCAGCCGACGGGCGACGGCAGGTGGGCCAGGCCGACGTGGGCGACGGACGCGCAGACCCCCGACGTCCTGAGCACGGACCGCGCCATCCTGATGGAAGGCAATCGTCCCCTGCTCCCCGGCGCGAGCGTTCGCGGTCCGCTGCGCCACGCCTTTTCGCGCACCGAGCGCGCGGCGGGGCACAACGTGAAGGACCCGCACCTCGTGCAAGGCGAGGTCGGCGTCGAGGACGTCGCCGGCCAGGTTTTCGGCACCGTGAGCAAGAGCAGTCGCATCCTCATCCGCGACGGGCGTGCCGAGCCCGGCTGGGCGGCGGCAAAGCTGCACATGCACGCAGAGGATGAGTTCTCGGCAAGCACCTACGGGACATCCAAGCGGGATGCGGTGCGCGTGCTCAAGGGGGTGTTCCCGGTTCGCATCGTGGTCGAAGGGGCCGCACCCGACGAGGTCAAGCCGCTCGTCGCGCTCATCGATCGCCAGGTCGCTCTCGGCGCGCTCGGGCATCTGCCCGTTGGCGGCCAGAAGACGCATGGAGCGGGCTGGGGTCGATGGGAGGCGAAGCCGTGGGCGGTGGATGACGTGAGCCCAGCGAGGAAGTGGGCTCCGCGGACGGAGTCCGAATCCGATGCGCTCAAGTTGTCGCGCTCGAAGCATTCGTTCATCGAACGACCTCCCACTTCCGACGTATGGGTGCGGACGAAGTACGGCGCGCTCGACAGCGATGCCCTGGCGCTTGGTCAGGCCGCGCGGCTTGCCAGGGAGGCGTTCGGCGAGCGCGGCCTCGTCGCGTGGTGGTGCGATCCGACGATCGATCTCGCGCTGACCACGCCGCCCGCGACATTCGGTCGTGACTGGCCAGTGGATGAGAAGCTCCGAGTCGACGAGGTCGCGTTCTACGGGGAGCGGGTGGTGTGGCGCGCCGTGCGCACGGCTGGTGGCGCGCGCTACGTGCTGATCGAAGAGGTCGCGTCGACCGAGGAGGGCGCAGTACAAACGAGGGTGGTCCACACGCCCGCGCGTCTCCATGGCTTCCAGCGCTTCTCCTCGGCGAGCACCGGTCAGGGCAGCGTGCTCCTGCGCGAATGGCATGTCGGCGACGAGATCCTCGGCTTCACCCTTTCCAAGGAGCAGCGCTGATGCCCGGCAAGCCCGACAAACCTCATCGCATCCGCGTCCGCACGCTCGACGGCAAGCCTCGCGACCAGGGCGCTATCAACAAGCTGAAAAGCAATCAGCTCGGGATGCCACATCTCGACATCGTGAGCGGCAACGTCGCCAACGAGCTCATCGTTTGCGCGTCCAAGGAGGCGCACATCGAGCAGGTGCGCGCCAAGCTCGCGGGAGCTGGGCTCGAAGAGGTTCCGGGTGGCGACACGACCATCGCCGCGAGCGCGCGGCCGAAACCGAACACGCCGCCGCCTCGGCATGGTGGCTTCCAGCCGCGCGGCGGCTCGCCTCAGCGTGGTGGCCATCAGCGAGGCCGCCCTGCACCTGTGGCGGCGACGAATGCCCAGCCGCTCCCCGGTAAGCCCTATGGCTTCGTCGCGCTCCCCAAGGAGCTGACGAGCGCTGTGCCTGTGTGGCACGACGGCACGAGCAGCACGGACAGGCTCTCGGGCGAGATCCGCTTCGAGCTCGAGACGCTGACGCCGCTTTTGGTCGGCTGGGAGCGCGGGCACGTAGGCGACACCGACAGCGACTGGCCGCCTCCGAGCACCATCGACGGCGTTGGTCAACTCCCCACCAGGAAGTCGGTGCTCTGCCCCCTCCGCGCGCCGTGGGGGAAGCGTCCGGTCGTCATCCCCGGTGACTCGTTGAAGGGGTTGCTCCGGCACGAGTTGGGCGCCCTCCTCGGCGCGCCGATGGAGCGTGTCGCCGAGCGCTCGTACTCGTATCGGCCGAACGCGTTGTATCCACTCAGGCCAGAGAACCGGTTCTTGGTTCCGCGACTGGCCCGCGTGCCAAAGGATGGCGTCGAGACGAAGCCGCTCGATGGCGAACGCCAAGTCCGCGTGCCGATGCGACTGGAGCTGTTTCCTGCCGAGCTCGAGTACAACAAGAGGGCCAACAAGCTCGACTACCGCTTCGACCAGAGCGGCGGTGCTCCCTATCGAGGTGGGCAGGGCGCTGGACAGAAGCTCAATTCGAGGCCGCGAGTGCACACCTCGCTCAAGGTTTTGCGCGAGGCGCAAACCGAAGTTGCTGACGTCCCGCAGGCAGCGCAGGAAGGCTATCTCGCGACGGTTCGGCACCTCATCGACCTCGACCACGGGCACTTCTCCGAGCGCCACCCCGACGTCCCCAAGACGGTGAAGGGCAGCGACGCGAAGGAGCGCATCCTCGAAGCGGCCAAAACCGTGGTTTTCCAGCCCGGTGACCTCATCTGGGTCGAGTGGGACACGGACAAGAAGTGCATCGTCTCGCTCGGCTGGCACTACTACTACCGCTGGGCGTACACCGACTCGGTCCGTGGTCGTCGTGAAGGCACACGCGCTCGAAAGGAGGGCGGCTACGAGCGGCACGGGCTCTTCCCGCTCGATGACGAGCGCGTGCAGGATTCCGCCGACGGTGCGCCGAAGGCGGTGTCTCCCGTGCGTCGGCTCTTTGGCTATACCGGCGACAACGACGGAAGCGCGGGCATCGGCGAGAGGGACCATGCGCAGCTCATGGGGCGCGTCGCCGTTAACGCGGGTCTCGAGGTTGTTGAAGAGAGCGACACCGACGACGCGCGCTTCTTGAATCCGACGTTCCTCAAGGAGCTGGGCATGCCTCGGCCGAGCGCGGTGGAGCACTACCTCCAGCAGACGCATCACCCGAGGTCGCGCCCCTCCGACAGGGCCACGCTCGTGACCTACGGCGACGCCGTTGGCTATGACACGCCGGGCGAACTAGCGGGCCGCAAGTTCTACCTCGATCGCAGGGACGCCTACACGGGCGAGCCATGGAAGGACGACTCACCGGCGAACCGCGCGAACGAGCGCAGCACGCTGGCGCTCGAGGCGACCAAGCCGAGCCGAAGGTTCCGCTTCACGGTTCGCTTCCGCGACCTCGATGCGAGCGAGCTCGCAGCAATCCTGGTCGCGTTCTGCCCCCACCAGTTCCGAGCAATCCTCGGTGGCACCCACGCCGACGGCTACTGCTCGAAGCTCGGCTACGCACGCCCGCTGGGCTGGGGCACCGTGCGCATCGAAGCCAAGGCGCTCCTGCTACTCAGTATCGAGAACGGCGCGCCGGCGCTGACACCCGAGGGCGACCTCGGCGCGTGGGTGAGGAAGAACCACCGGAAGACCTCGACGCAGAGAGCATGGCTCGCCGTGCATCGCCACAAGCACCCGGACGCGGCCGACTACCCGCGGCGAGACGGCAACACCTACACGTTCCACACGAAGCTGCGAGCCGAGCACTCACGCAACCGTCGCTACCGCAACGGAGCAACTCGGTGACGACGCTTCTCGTTTTGACGGCGGGCCAGACCGATGTGCAGATCGTGGTCGATGGCGCCCGTCGCGAGTTGCGCAGGGATCGTTGCGCGGCTTGGCACGACGAAATCGAACGGCGCGCATCGAGTTGGCGCATCGTCGATGCGCCGGACCGGAAGACCGAGCCCCCCATCGAGGCGCTCCCCGAACGCGAGCTGCTCCTGTGCACGCCGAAGCTCGACGCGGTGTTGCGTGAGGTCGTGCCCGCGTCCGCGCTGCTACTCGAAACGCGCCGTGACGCAAGGTCCGCACCTGGCGATCCACGCTTCGCGGGTGCAGTGCTGGAGGCTCGTCTGAAGGCAAGAGGCGCCGAGACGGTTCACAGGCGAGCTTACCTGCAGGGCACCGAGCGCCTCGAGGATCGCGACAAGGCGCGCGACGCTGTCATCCGTCGCGAGGTCGTGCATCGGCTCGAACAGGCGGTGCGCGACACCATCGAGGCGGTGAGGCCGTCGCGCATCGTGGTCGCGGCAACGGGCGGCTTTCCCGTCGTCACCAACTTGGTCGAGGAGATCGTCCGTTTGCACGCATCGGTCCCCGTGCACGCGCTCCAGGTCGCCGACGGAGCCCGAGCGAGCCCGCCGACCGCCGATCGCGCGGTCGCGCGCACGTCGGTGCCGGAGCCGCTCGTCTCGTTTCAATCGCGCCGCCGTGTGCTAGAGCTGATCGCCAGGGGCAACCTGCTCGGCGCTTGGGCTATCGCGGAGCCACTTCACGGTGACGAGACGGAGCATGCATGGACAAGGGTCATCGAGTGGCTCGCATGCTTCGCGTCGTCTCTGCCGATACCAGAGAGCTGCGATATCCCAGTTCTCACGCCTAGGCGCATGGCCGTGCGCGCCGCCCTTCGCGTCGAGCTTGGCCTTCGGGCGGGAGACATCCCCAGGGCGGTTCACGGCACCGTGGCGTTCTTCGAGGCCGCATTCTGGGATCATCTCGGCGAGAAGACGTCACGTCACCCCAGCAAGCGCCAGTTCAAGTTCCATGTGCCTCCCGCCGAGGACCTGGTGCGCGAACGCGACCCCGCAAGACTTGCCGCACTCTCAAAGAACAAGCATCGAGAGGACCGCGCTCGACCGTTCATTTTCAAGGAAACGGCTGACGGATCAGACTGGTATTGGATCGACGACAGCGAGATCTGCGCCATCCAGATCGCGAAGCACTACCTCAAGCTCGAGAGCCAGACGAAGTTCGGCCAAGCACTGGACCATGAAATCCGCGAGCTGCGCAACGACGTGGCGCACAACGAGCCGACGCCGGCGCTCATGGAGGACGCGCGCCGCCAGATGGCCGCAAAGAAGCTCTGGTCGTCGGATGACCGATTTCTGACGCAAGAGATCGTTCAGAGGGTGTTGGGAGACCTGGACGTGATCGAGCCGGAGAGCCTGTGTGACAACCTGATCGCCGAGGTGAGGGCCCGACTGCTGAAGCATCAACTGTGACGAAGCGCCATCCGCGTGACCGAGAGCCTCAAGCCCTGGCAGGCCGTTGCCGCGGGCAACGAGGGCATCCGCGGAAGACGGCTCCCTGGGTCCGTGTTGGCAGCGAACATCTGGGCGGTCGTGCAAGGGACGGTCCTGGATGTCTACCCCAACCCCGGAGCGTTCTTTCGAAAGACATATCTCACCACCGGACTGTCCACGGTGCTAACTCGACGCCAGCGCGTCGCGCCATTGCGGCGAGACCGGTGACGGCATCACCCTACTGCAGGCCACCTTCGCCTGACCCAAGACGCACACACTCGTGGCCCTGTGGTACCCGGCACAGCACGCGGATCTGTTCAAGGGATCGCCTAACGCGGAGCGGCTTCGGAAGGCTATCCGCAGGCAATTGGAGGAGAAGGTGAGACACGTCGCCGTCTTCACGAACTTGACGTGCCACGCAACTCAGGGCCGCCAGGTCGAGGACGGCGCTCACTTGCGCACGTTGCGCGGTGAGCTGGCCTTCCACCCTGGGGTAAGTCCGTCTGTGAGCGAGTGTCGGCGAATGACAAGAGCCAGCGCGTGCCGCACGGGCCCTTCCCCGAGATCCTTAAGGCCGCGTCGCCCTGCTTGATTCTATGGGACGATATGGCTGACCACTGAGTCGATGCGGCGGCGCGAGCATGGCGGATCATTCCGTCTGTTTCTGCCAGCAACTGACGGAGTCCAAGCAACTAGTTTCGGCCACGGTCGTGGTCGATACTGTGCCTGCGAGCAAGCACGATGCCTCGCGGAGCGCACAGGGGGCAGGAAGCCTGTGTGACACTGGAGAGGCGCTTCCAGCGTCTCGGTGCCGACGTCAGGCCGGTCACGGACGAGGAGACCCACGAGGTCGTCCGGGCCCGTCTGTACGTGTCCATCACGCCGGTCGGAGCCGCCGATGGAGACGGTCTTGACTATGTCTACTGTGTCTAATGTGGCCTGATCGAGAGACACGCGTGGTTCCCGGAGCCACCCATCGGAGAGTGGGCTGAATGGTATGACAGCCACGCGCCACGGTCCTACGGCGGCCAACAACGGCGTGCAGCGAACCGCGTTGCGCGCCGCCGGGCAACTGGAGGGTCAGGCTGACAACCAACTGGAGAATCGATGAGCTCGACAAAGGAACTCGGCAACGTTCTGCTCGTGCACTGGCATGAGTCGGAAGCTCGCAACCTGGCCGCCGGAGTACGTGAACACGGGTGGAACGCCGCCCTCTGGAAGCCGACGACGAAGCTGGGTGACATCAAGAAGAGTCCGCCGACAGCCGTTGTGATCTCGCTCCGCCGGCTCCCCTTCCACGGCCGAGAAGTGGCGGATGCTCTCTGGTATTCGAGTTGGCGACGAACGATCCCCATCGTCTTCTTCGATGGCGCGCCGGACAAGGCAAACGCCATCCCATGAAGTTCCCGGCAGCCCACTACACTACGTGGGAATCGCTGCCCGACGTGCTCGGCGGGATCGTCGCCGCAGGTTCGGAATGAACTGGAACACCGTGCTGTCGCTGTCCGGGTTCGGGCTGGCGATGGGAGCGCATGCGTCCTCGGTCTGACGAACCGCATGTAGTCCTGGCTCTGGATTGCCATCGGAGTGCCTTGCGTCACGGTCCTTCTTCGACGCGTGCATAGGAAAGGGGGCTGCACGGTTTCTACGTGGGGCTGAACGGAGGCGGCATTACACCGGTGGTTCGGTTTCTCATGCTCTCTCCATGCCTTGCAGACAACCTGCAGCCGGAGGGCGACATCGCGAGGATGTCCGGCGGGCTCGAACCGCTGTACTTCTTCTTCTTGCCCTGATTGCCGGGTTGGTCAGCAGTGCCGTGCTGGGTGCGGCACGCTGGCTCGTTGGAGGCCCTGTCGCGCGGAAGAACGCAGCCACCCAAGAAGGCGATGCAGCCGACCGCACTCCGTACCACCGCCAAACCGGAGCGTTCCACCGTGCACAATGCAGCTAAAGCAACCTCGTGGCTTCAATCGATGACTGAGCCTCAGTGCATGCGGCTGGATCCTGAGATTCGCCGCCAAGTCGATGCCGCGCGCGGTGTATGGACCCGCCGGCTCATCGACCACTCGCGAGCGAACTCCCTCCTCTTCTACCGCGACCTCAAGGTCGGCACTCTCGACCTGACTTCCGAGGCGGCGGCTGTAGGCCGCCTCCTCGCGGGCGACAAACTGACAGTTGAGTCGCTGGTCTCGGCACCGTGGTACGCAGCGAATGCTGAACTCGTCGGACGCACCTTGCCCGGGTCCGCGACGCACCAGAAGGTACGTAATGCGCTCGTGGCGCTCCACCGCAAGGCGTTGAGCAACCTCGAGGAGAAAGGTATAGATACGCTCCACTTGGCAATGGGGATGGCGACGTGGCCGGCCGCCGACAAAGGGAGGCCATACAATGCGCCCGTGCTGTTGTTGCCGGCCCACATCGAGGCGCGCGGACGGGCGGGCGACGGTCTGCGACTCGCAGTTGCGGGCGAGCCGCAAGTAAACCCGGTGCTTCTGTATGTGCTCGGGGAGAATTACGCGATCCACATCAATGCGTCCGCGGTGCTGAGCGGGTGCGGCGGCGAGGACGAATCGGGGCACTTGCGCATCGACCCAGACGATGTGTTCGCGCGCATCGAGAGCGCGGCCACGGCCGTACCGGGCTTCAAGGTGACGCGGCGTGTGATCCTGGCCAACTTTCAGTTCGCGAAGATGGCCATGGTCGAGGATCTGAAGAAAAACGGCGATGCCATAGCTTCGAGTACCATCGTTGCAGCCGTTGCCGGCCATTTGCCCTCACGACAGAAGCTGGCCCAGGCGGCGATCGACATCGAGCCAGCCCAGCTCGATGAGCGCCCCGCGTCCGACGACTATCTCGTCCTCGATGCGGACTCCACGCAACACCGCGCAATCGTGCTTGTCGGCAAAGGGCAGAATGGCGTAGTGCAGGGGCCGCCGGGAACTGGCAAGAGCCAGACGATCTCGAACCTCATCGCGCAGAGCGTAGCCGAGGGCCGCCGCGTGCTCTTCGTCGCAGAGAAGCGCGCGGCCCTGGATGCAGTCATCAAGCGGCTGAGCCACCCGGATGTGCGGCTCGGTCATCTGGCGCTCGACCTGCACGGCGCGTCCGTGTCGCGGAAGGAGGTGATGGCGCGGATTGCGCACGCATTCGAGCAGATACGTCATGCGCTGCTCGCTGACGGCGCCGACGCGGTCCACCGGGAATTCGAGGCACGGCGCAGGCAACTGAACGAACACGCACGTCGGGTGAACCAGATTCGCCAACCGACCGGCCTTTCTGTGAACCAGATGCGCGGCAGACTGCTCCGCCTGCCTGCAGCGGCGAACTCAGCGCTTCGCCTCCGCGGCGCGACACTGGACGCACTCACGACTGAACGCGCAGACGAAGTCAAGCAGTGGATCCTCGAGAGTGCCGCCAATCCGACTCTGTTCCTCGGCACAGACCCCTCGCCGTGGAACGACGCGGCTATTGGGGACGGTCGCTGCGCGCAGGACTCACTCGACCTGGCCACCAAGGCAGCGTACGAGCTCTGGCCCGGGTTCGAGCGGCTTCTCGGACAGGTAGTGAACCAGCTTGGTGTTCGGCCGCCGAACACGCTCAGTGAGGTTGCTTCGTTCCTGGATGTTCTGCGCGATGCGCGAAGCATTCGCCAGCAGTACAGCGCCGAGCTTTTCTTTTCAAAGCCTGGCGAGTTGGCCGCGGCGCTCGAGCCTGCGGCGGCCGGATGGGCCGCCCGCGTCTGGGCGTTCCTGAGTAACCCGGCGTACCGCGCTGCGCGCAAACGCCTGCGCGCATTGCGGGCGGTGCCAGCCCCGCCCGCAACGTTGCGACAGGAGGCATTGCAGGCCGCGGATGTCCTTCTCCGCTGGCAAGCCCTTGCCGCAGCCTCAGCCGTGCCCGTTGAGGCGGACGCTGAAATCGAACTCAATACTGCGTTCGACGCCCTCGACGACGCGACAAAGAAACTCGGGGCCATGACGAAAGCGGGGCCGTTTGACGGCATGCAGCTCTTGGCGATGGCCTCCCGGTTGCGGGCGCTCGCCGGCGACCGACAAACCCCATTCCGCTTGCCAGGCATCTACGTTCTTCGATCGCACTTCAGCAAGGCGGGGCTCAATGGCTTTGTGGATGATCTTCGTAAGCATGGGGTTGCTGCCGAGCACTGGTCCTCCCGATTCGAGTACATCTGGCTTTACTCGGCGCTTGAAGAAGCGTTTGCCTCCGATCCAGCTTTCGCTTCGTTCAATGGCCGCACACACGAACAAGTGATCGAGAAGTTCAGGCGCTTGGACTGCGAACGCGTGCTCCTCGCTGCCCAGCGCATGCGCAGACTCCATGCTGAGCGTGCGATCGAGGCGATGAACCGACATTACGACCAGGCAGATCTGGTTCGGAGAGAGGTGGGCAAGAAGTCGCGACACATTCCGTTGCGTGAATTGTTGACCCGCGCTCCTGACGTTCTCACGCGGATCGCACCCTGCTGGGTCGCGAGCCCACTGTCGGTCAGCCAGTTGCTGGACGGTGGCAGGCGGCATTTCGACCTCGTCGTTTTCGACGAGGCGAGCCAGATCCTTCAAGAGGAGGCGATTCCGGCGCTCTACCGTGCAGAACAGGTGGTCGTGGCCGGTGACCGGCACCAACTGCCGCCTACGACGTTCTTTGCGACGGCTGTCGAAGGCGAGGATGAAATGCCCGATGGCAGTGAGACGGACAAGCCTGTTCTCGCGATTGGCGGGTTTGAGAGCTTGCTCGACACGCTGGAAGCCTTCCTGCCGAACTGGCTCTTGGAGTGGCACTACCGCAGCGAGGACGAGCGGCTCATTACGTTCAGCAACGACCGTGTATACAGCGGGCGGCTCGTGACTTTCCCGAGTGCGCGTGGCCAGGAGGCAATTCGGCACATTCTCGTACCGCACGACGCCGCGTTAGGCGGACAGGAGGAAAGTTCATCGCGCGAAGTCGAGGAGGTGGTCCATCAGGTGATCCTACACGCGGACACGCGGCCGCACGAATCCCTCGGTGTCATCACCATGGGCATCAAGCACGCGAACCGCATACAGGCTGCTCTGGACCGCGCCCTCGACCGCTGGCCCGACCTCTCGGATTTCTTCTCCCTCGACGGAGAAGAGCGCTTCTTCGTCAAGAACCTCGAGACCGTGCAGGGCGACGAGCGTGACGCCATCATCCTGTCGATCGGCTATGGCAAGGACGCGAATGGCGATCTGCCGCACCGCTTTGGCCCACTTACTCAGGACGTCGGCTACCGTCGCCTGAACGTTGCCGTCACCAGGGCGAAGCGCCGGATGTGCGTCATTAGTTCCTTCTCCCACTATGAGATCGACCTGAACCGCTCCCAGGGTCAGGGCGTGCAACTGCTCAAAGCGTATCTGGAGTACGCTGCTAGTGGAGGCACGCGCCTCCCTGAGGACGAGCGCGCCGGACAAGCTAGCCTCAATGCTTTCGAGGCCGATATTCATGACGCTCTGGGGGCCCGGGGCGTCACGACGCGACCGCAGTTCGGCGCGTCTAGATATCGCATTGATCTGGTCGCCATGCATCCGAGGAAGCCGGGGCGTCCAGTGCTTGCGATCGAATGCGATGGCGCGTCGTATCATTCCAGCGCCACCGCCAGGGACCGCGATCGGCTTAGGCAAGCCCATCTCCAGCGGCTGGGCTGGCGGTTCCATCGCATCTGGTCGACCGACTGGTTCTTCCACCGCGAGCAGGAGATTGAGCGCGCGATTTCAGCATACGAGGAGGCTGTCCGCTGGGCGGATTTGTCGGACGCCGATCCTGGCCCCGCGCTTGCTACGGGCGGGGCGCAACCCACGAGGCAGGCTCCGCAGCGGCCAGTCGCCCGGCAGCGCGGTCCACGGCCGCGCGTGCCGGTGCGCGAGACAATCGACCAGTACAGCGACCGCGAATTGCGGCAGATCGTTGAGTGGGTCACATCCGACGGCTTGCTACGCACGGACGAGGAACTCATCCGTGAGGTTTTCAAGGAGCTGCCGTTCACGCGGCTTGGCAACCGAATAAGAGAGCGCCTAGAGACAGTCGTAGAGGCTGTGCGACGGTGTCAGAGCACTGGTAGGGTGCCATGATGAGCACGGAGACATGTTTGCGCCTAACCACGGGTATCAGCGGACGGTCCGTTGCGCGGAACGCAGCGGAACCGGAGCGTTAGGCGGCAGCCGGAGACTTCCATGCAGGCACAAGCCCCCCGCAGGCAGATCGCAGGGCTCGCTGGCTGGATTCTCCTGACCTTCGTGGTCGCTGCCATCGGAGCGGCGGCTTCCAGTCAAGCGAAGTCGTTCTACGGGCAGCTTGTGCAGCCAGAATGGGCGCCGCCGGGCTGGGTATTCGGACCCGTGTGGACGGCGCTGTACGCCCTCATGGCCGCAGCGGCCTAGGTTGTCTGGCGCTCCGGAGGCTTCAGCCAGAACCGGCTGCCCCTCGGCGTCTTCCTGGGTCAGCTGGTGTGCAACGCGCTCTGGAGCTGGCTCTTCTTTGGGTGGCAGCTGGGCGGATGGGCGTTTGCGAACATTATCGCGCTGCTTGTGTCACTTGCAGTGACAATTGTCCTCTTCTGGCGCGTCAGGCCCGCTGCGGGTGTCCTGCTCATTCCGTATCTCCTGTGGGTGACTTTCGCAGCCGTCCTCAACTACGTGGTTTGGCAGATGAATCCTCAGGTGCTAGGCTGATCCTGCTGACCTGAACAGGCGCCGAACCGCCGGCGAGTGTCCATGCCGAACCAGTCGAGGCTATACCTGTGCAGACTGTGAGAGCGTTGCGGTCCATCAATCAGCTCCAGTGCTCAACATGAGTGGCATCATTCTCGTCACCGGTGCGACGGGCTACGTTGGAGGCCGGCTGTGGCGGCGGCTCGAGGCGCAGGGCAGGCCTGTGCGCTGCATGGTCCGGCGGCAATCGGCGCTCGCGTCCCGGGTCGGATCGACGACTCAGGTGGTCGAGGCAGACGTCTTGAAGCCCGAGACGCTGGAAGCGGTTTTCCAGGGCGTCGAGATAGCCTACTACCTCGTCCACTCGATGGGCTCGGGCGGCGACTTCGAGGCCCAGGACCGGGCGGCAGCGCGCAACTTCGGAGAGGCAGCACGGCGGGCCGGTGTGCGGCGCATCATCTATCTGGGAGGCCTCGGCCACGGTCCAGAGCTCTCTCCGCACCTGCAGAGCCGCCAGGAGGTCGGCCAGGTGCTGCGAGAATCCGGCGTGCCGGTACTGGAGTTCCGGGCATCCATCGTGATTGGTTCGGGAAGCCTTTCGTTTGAAATGGTCCGGGCGCTGGTGGAGCGCCTGCCGGTGATGATCACGCCGCGCTGGGTCGAGATCGAGGCACAGCCGATCGCGGTGGACGACCTCATCGACTACCTGATCGCGGCGCTGGACGTGCCGCTCGCGGAGAGCCGCGTGTTCGAGATCGGTGGCGCCGACAGGGTGTCGTACGGGGACATCATGCGCGAGTACGCGCGGCAGCGCGGTCTGCGGCGCGCGATGATTCGCGTGCCTTTTCTGACACCGTGGCTCTCGAGCCTGTGGCTAGGGCTCGTCACGCCGCTTTATGCGCGGGTGGGTCGGAAGCTCATCGAGTCGATCAAGCACCCATCCATCGTACGCGACACAACGGCGCTAGAGGTCTTCCCTGTGCAGCCAATAGGGATGCGTGAGGCGATCGCCGGGGCCATCCGCAACGAGGATCGCGAGTTCGCGGAGACGAACTGGTACGATGCCTTCTCGTCGGGAGGGGAAGTCCGCAACTGGGCCGGGGTGCGCTTCGGCAACCGCTTCGTGGATTCACGGACGAAGGACGTGGACGTGGGACCCGCCGGGGCTTTCGCGCCAATCCGCCGCATTGGCGGCAAGACCGGCTGGTATGCCTGCAATTGGCTGTGGCGCCTGCGAGGCTTCCTCGACTTGCTCGCCGGTGGTGTGGGAATGCGCCGCGGACGGCCTATGCCTGAGGCGCTGCGCGTCGGGGACGCGCTGGACTTCTGGCGCGTCGAGGCCTATGAGCCAGACCGGCTGTTGCGGCTTTCGGCCGAGATGAAGCTGCCGGGGCGCGCCTGGCTCGAGTTCCAGGTCGAACCACGTGACGGCGGCTCCACGATCCGCCTGGCCTCAGTCTTCGACCCGGTAGGGCTCTTTGGCTTAGCGTACTGGCAGCTAGTGTATCCTTTGCACCGATTGGTGTTCTCACGCATGCTCGAAAACATCGCCCGCGTGGCAGCGGCTGGCGCGACCCAACAACCGCACGCCGCGGATGGCACTGTCCGGACGAACCCCAAGGAGTGAGCTGAGCCATGCGTCTTTGGTCGCTGCATCCCAAGTATCTCGACGCGCAGGGGCTTGTGGCGCTGTGGCGTGAAGGGCTCCTGGCGCAGGCCGTGCTCAGCGGCCGCACCAGGGGCTACCGACATCATCCCCAGTTGCAGCGGTTCAGGGCTCAGCCTTCCCCTCTGGGCGCGATTGCGGACTATCTTCGGGCTGTTCATGCGGAGGCGGTCATCCGCGGCTACGCGTTTGATGAAGACAAGATCAGTCCAGCACGCGGCTCAGGTCTCATAGAGGTGAATTGCGGGCAACTGATGTATGAGTGGAGTCATCTGATGGCCAAGCTGGAGATCCGCGACCCCGAGCTGCGCCGCCGGCTTGCAACAGTGGGGACTCCGCTGGCGCACCCGTTGTTTCGTGTCGTGCCGGGTGGCGTGGAAGCGTGGGAGAAACGGCCGGAGAATGCCGCCTCACCTCCAATTGCAGGGAACGGCTCTGGGCCGGCTTGAGCCTGGGCGCTGGGTGCCCACGCCTAGCACCACGACGCGCCCTCAGCGAGGACGTCCGGCCGCAGGTGCTGGAGGCCGGAAGCCCCTTGAGTTCTGACACGACGTGACCGCAGTCATCGACACAGGCCGATGAGTGAGAAAGGAGGATCCAACATGGCTGTAGTGATCAGCGCGGACGTACCGGGCCAAACGAAGGAAGGCTACGAACAGACGATTCAGCTTCTCGGGGATGCCCTCCGGCAGGCTCCCGGTTTCATCATGCACTTCGGTCACCCAATCGATGGCGGCTGGCGTGTCGTCGAAGTGTGGGAGTCGTCGAAGGATGCCGCAGACTGGTTCGCAAAGCACGTCCGGCCCAGCCTGCCAAGTGAGGTCAAGCCGCAGCGACGCGCCCACGAGCTGCATACTCTCATCTGCAGGTGATGAGATCCGGACCCGCCTGTGACCGCGACACCGGTGTGGCGGAGTGATAGCAGGCGGACCACCCGTGCCACGCGACTGGGTGCGCCAGCGCGTGAACCCGCGCGCCGGGTGGCACCCAATCAACCCGGGGGAGAAGGAAATGGTTGCATACAGACGGTTGATACAGCATGGCGCAATCATTTTCCTGCTGGCCACATCAGCCGGTTGGCTGATGGTGATGGCACCAATTACAAATCCTCGGATGATGCTGGCCACGCACACCACGGCATTGTTGAGCGCACTATTCATGATCGTCATCGGCCTGCTCGGGCCGCAGCTCAAGGTTGGCGCAAGAGGCGGGAGCACACTTGTCTGGTCGCTCGTCGTGTCGCAGTACATCTTCTTCGTTACCGGGGTGTACTCGGCCTTCGCAGGCACCAGCTCAATGTTCGCTGGGCCATCCGGCTTGAAAGGCACGGCAACGGCGGAGTTCGTGGCGTTGGCTGGAAACGTGATCGGCGTCATTGGATCAACAGTAGCGGCTGTGCTGCTCTTGTGGGGCTTGCGGGCACGACAGGGCGAATAGTCGTTCCGGCAGTTATCTCCGGGACGCTACGCGACATGCCGCCCAACAACAGCATGCATTGGACGGCGCGGCGCGCCGCCGCTGAACCGGAGCATCAGCCCGGATCGTCACCGTACTCCCCGAGAGCAACGAACCATGGTACTATTCTTGATGCCCGCCTACTTTCTGATCAGGCTGGCGTGCGGTTTACCGCACCCGAAGCGAACCAGGAGAGTTGACCGATGGACCCAATCAGTCGACTCTCGTCCGCCAGACGTGATTGGCGTGAGATAGCTTCGTATGAACGATGGGAGGACCGCATTGACCGCTAATCTCGGGAGACGGCCCTGTGCGCTAGTTCAACCGCATTAGGCTAGCGACGCGGGATAATCACTAGGTGGCCGGACTGGTCCATCACGGAAGGATGATGTTCATGGGCGACTCTGTGACAGCCAACTTTGGACTGAATCAAATCGGTCAGATCGCCGTACCGGTCAGCGATATCGACCGCGCTATCGCCTTTTACCGCGATAGTCTTGGAATGCGATTCCTCTTTCAGGCGCCACCAGGTCTCGGCTTCTTTGACTGCGGCGGCGTCCGGCTGATGCTGGATGCTCCTGCCAAGGCCCAGCCCGAGAGTTACAGTTCAGTCATCTACTTCAGGGTCCCCGACCTTGGTGCGGCTTTCGAAAGGTTGTCCGCACGGGGCGTTCTCTTCGAAGCAGACCCGCACCTCATAGCGAAACTGCCCGACCATGAATTGTGGATGGCCTTTTTCCGGGACGTGGACGGTAACCTTCTGGCGCTAATGAGCGAGGTGCGGCCGTGATGTTCGATGGTGCCACCCGCCAGCCTGCAACGGACGGCCTTGTGCTCCGTTGCTGATGCCGGGCGTTAGGCAGCCGGTGGGCGCAGGAGTTATGGGCTTCTACATCAGAAAGGCACTCAAGGTCGGCCCGCTTCGATTCAACCTGTCGAAGTCGGGCGTGGGCGCGTCCGCAGGGGTCAGGGGCTTCCGGATCGGCACCGGTCCGTGTGGGAACTATGTCCACATCGGCCGAGGAGGGCTCTATTATCGCAAGAGTCTCAGTCCGCCCGGTGGAGCCGCAGCCACGAAGCCTGCCGCCCCTCAGCTATTGCCGGCCGCCGCCGAGCCTTCCCACCCGGAGGTCCCGCTGGGCACGGTGGACCCATTACAGGCTTTTGAGAGCGGTTCCGTCCAGGAGATGGTTGATGGGTCGAACGCCGAGCTTCTGCGGGAAATGAACGAGAAGATGAGGAAGGTCCGACTCCTGCCGGGCATGATCACTCTGTCCATCATCGGGACACTGCTATTACTCGCGGGTCGTATGCCCAGTTGGCTGATTGTGCTGTTTGGTGCTGTGGCCATCGCATTCTGTTGGTTCGCATCCATACAGGATCAACTTCGCAAGACGACGGTTATTCTCTACGACCTCGCTCCGGAGGTCGAGACTGCGTATGCCAGGTTTCACGATGCCTTTGGCGTGCTGTGCTCGTGCTCTCGGATGTGGCATATCGAAGCCAGTGGGGTGGTGCGGGACCGCAAGTACCATGCAGGGGCCAGTGGAGTTGTGAAGCGCACGCAGGTCAGCCTTACCACCGGCGCGCCACCGTTTGTCAAGACAAACGTGGAGGTGCCGCTTGTCCCGGTCGGCAAGCAGGTGCTTGCGTTCATGCCAGATCGGCTCTTGGTGTTCGAGTCAGCGGCAGTCGGCGCTATCAGCTACTCAGCGCTCAATCTCAAGGTCGTCGAGATCCAGTTTGCAGAGGACGAGCCTGTACCTCCGGACGCGACAGTGGTCGGGAGTACTTGGCGTTACGTCAACAAGAAGGGTGGCCCCGACCGGCGATTCAGGGACAACCGCGAGATTCCGATTTGCGCCTATGAGCAGATGCATCTGTGGAGCTCAACCGGTCTGAACGAGGTGATCCAGGTGTCCCGGCGGGGCGTCAGTACTGCCGTGAGCGCAGCGCTCTCCGCCCTACAGGCACTTCGGACGGATGAACCCACGACGCCTGCCGTTTAGCAACGGCATGCAACGGCCGGTGCTGGGCGCCGCCGTTGCATGCCAGGTGTTCGGAAAACCCAGATGACCAATCGGTCACACGGATAGATTCTATGTTTCGTGCCGCTCTCGCCTTGGTCTTCGCCCTGATCCTCCTGGTCCCGGACGCCCGTCCCGCAGAGAGGTCCGGCTTGCCGGAGAAGCCCGCTGCCACCCAACAGCGCAAGCCGCTGAAGGTGTTTATCCTCGCCGGGCAGTCAAACATGCAAGGGCACGCCAGCATCGCGACCTTCGGTTCGATGGCCGATGACCCCAAGACGGCTCGGCTCTTGAAGAAGATGCAGGCCCCGGACGGCAAGCCGAAGGTCTGCGAGCGGGTGTGGATTTCATCGATCGGCTGCCTGGGCGATGCCTATTCCGACTTGACGGAGAAGGCGGGCCGACTGACGGCCGGATACGGCGCCCCGGAAAACAAGATCGGACCAGAATTCACCTTTGGCCTCACGGTGGAGGAGCGGCTCGGCGAACCCATTCTCCTCATCAAGACGGCCTGGGGCGGGCGGAGCCTGCACACCGACTTCCGCCCGCCGAGCGCCGGGCCCTATGAGTGGAGCGAGCAAGAGTTGGCCAGCCAGATACGGCACGGGCAGGACATCGAGAAGCTGAAGGCCGACAAGCTGAAGGCGACGGGGTTGTTCTACCGCCACATGATCGAGCACGTGAAGAAGGTGCTCAACGACATCAAGCGGGTCGTGCCCGACTATGACCCGAAACAGGGGTTCGAGCTGGCCGGGTTCGTCTGGTTCCAGGGGTTCAACGATTACGTCGATCGGGGGGTGTACCCCGAGCAGGACAAGCCAGGCGGGTACGACCGCTACGCCGACCTGCTGGCGCACTTCATCCGCGACGTGCGGAAGGACCTCTCCGCCCCGAGGCTGCCGTTCGTCATCGGCGTGATGGGCATTGACGGGGTGGAGAAAGGGAAGAAGCCGCCGATGGCCAACTTCCGCGACGCCCAGCGCAAAGTGGCGGGGCTGGACGAATTCAAAGGCAACGTGTTCCTCGTGGAGACGGCCCCGTTCTGGGACGACGACCTGGACGCGCTGGCGCAGAAGATGGACTGGCTGAACGACAAGCTGAACCAGGAGTTCAATAGGGACGCGACGTTGACCCGCGAGGCGAAGGAAGCGGCCCGCGCCAGGGCCATCGCCGACGCCTTCACGCCGGAGGAGTTGAGGCGGCTCAAGGCGGGCGTGTCGAATGGCGGGTATCACTACCTCGGGGCGGCGAAGATCATGGCCCCCATCGGCAAGGCGTTCGCCGACGCGCTCCTCGACCGGAAGCCGTCGGACCCGCCGATGGCAAACGCCCAACCGCCGCAGCCGGCGGAGATGGCCGGCTACCTGCTCGTGCCCCACTCCGGGGTGGGCAGGGAGTACAACGCCGGCTTCTCCATGTATGTTGCCGCGTGGCCGCTGTTGAAGCATTACCCCGGGCAGGACTTCCAGAGCGGACTGTTCGGCACCTGGATGTTCGCCCAGTACGACGGGAAGGCCCCGGAGAACGCGTATTCAGACATTGAAGGCGGCCTCGGCTGGTGGCGCGATACGCGCTTCGCCACCGAGACCCCGAAGTTCATCATGGGCGGCGTGGCGCTCAACTTCGCCGAGTGGGCAAACGGTCCCGGCGCTGGCAAAGGCCGCGACTGGAACAATCCGATGGGGCACTATGCCGTGGCACAACTCAGCCCGTGGGTGCTTTGGCCCCCGGACGGTTTGAACTTGAAGCAGGGCACCGCCGGCGAACTCTTCGGGTATGGTTACCTGCCGCTGCCGCTCATACCGGCCAAGAAAACCACTGCCGGGAAGGACGTGCCGACCGGCAACCATTGCTGGACGCTGTTCCTCAACACCGGCAACTTCAAGGGACCGGTCGCGTTCTTCCTTCCGTACTTTTGGTCGAAGCCGACGCTTGATAAGCCTGAACTCGCCGGCATGTTCCTCGACACCCGCCCCTCCGAGCCCAACAAGGCGGTGCAGATGGAGACACAGCACGTGCCGGCGTACATCGGCACGGACGCGAAGGGCGACATCTACGCACGGGTCGCGCCGGTGCAGTTCCCGGCGAAGGCGGACGGCGATGCCCCGCTGATTCACCGCATTACCGCTTACAAGAAGGCAGTCCTGTGGGACAGAGTGAAGGCGTGGTTCGAAGGCGGGAAGGAGGTGTCCGGCGCCATCGATGCCGCGGCGGCCGCGGTTCACACATTTGAGAGCAAGGGCGGGGCGACGTGGAGGATTTACCCGCTGAACGCCCCGGAGGACAAGAGGCGTCCGATCTCGTGGAGCTCATTCGCCACACCCACCGCGCTCGACGACACCACCTACGCATACAAGTGGGCGAAAGAACTGGTGACGAAGACCGGCCGCGTGATCACCCTGCCCGAGTACTACAAGCTGACAAAGGACGCGAAGGGCAATGAGCAGTGGGTGGTGGTGAGGACCCCGGACGTGCCGGCGGAGACCGGGCTGGCGATGGTGACGTTCCCACAGAAGCGGACAGCCAAGCCACAGCCATATGTGACGCCCAACGAGGCGGGCAGCAGTTGGAAGAATCCGGGTCCGGCTGCCGGGCCGTTCCAGGCGAAGTTAGGCGACGGCAGCACCGTGACGTACTCGTGGTATCGCTTCGCGGACCAGCCCGCCTTGTTGAACGCCGACCTGACCCGCGCCGAGCGGGAGGCTCTTCAAGAGCGCGTGGAACGGCTGCATTCCAAGTGGAAGAAACACAGAGAGTATCTGCCCCCGCCGACTATCGGCAAACTGGCCGACCTCGATCCGGCCGTCCTCGTCACCCCGCCCAGGGGTCTCGAAGTCGCATATGTGCCGATCGTCATCCGACAAGCCAAGAAGGCTGAGAAATAGGGGGTGTCCGTTCGTCCGGTCGCTTCCGGACTGATGGGCAGGTCCGATTCGGGAGATGGCCACGAATCGCTCGGCGCACCGGTCATCAACTAGCGAGCTGGGGCGCCGAATCAACAGCCGCAAACGACGGCGAGGGATGACGGCTTGCCCCAGTTGGCAGCTCTTGCAACCCCCGCGGCAGCTGAAGCGGAGCGCCGAGGCCGAGACGGCGCTGCTGGAGGAGCAGCTCTTCTTGCACCCCCCGCGGCGGCTGAAGCGGAGACGGTCGACGACTCTGGCGCGACCTGCGTGGCAGCAACCGAGGGGGAACGGCACGCGAGCAGAGCTCGAAAGATGCTCGGTGCGACCAACCCCATCGTGTCAGATGGAGCGCAAGGACCGGCGGCTGCCCGGAAGCCTCGTCGTGCCGGCTCCCCTGCACACCGCTTGGAAGGTTGGCGGCACTCGTTCGTCCAATCCATGATCAACGGCATTGCTCCGGGGCGATGCACCCTGAAGAGTCGGGACGACGACCGGCGGGGCGTGCAGTTTGCCCTGCCGATGTGCGTGTGCGCTGGCGTCGACACTGGCGACCGCGTGAACCTCTCTCTGTCTGGCTTCCGAAGAGTTGCCTGACGAACAAGCGCCGGTGATCACGGAGAGTAGGGATTCGCACACAGCCTGGGCGAAACTTACTCCGGCGCAGCAACGGATGCGGCGGCCGGAGATCCTGGTCGCCGATTCACCGGACGCCCGCCGCCGACGTGCCGAACGAGTGCTCGGTGCATCCGAGACGCACCGCTAAAGGCTTCCCGCCGCTGAACCGGAGCGTCCTTGTACGGAAACTCTCTCACATGATGACGGATCGTCCAAACAGAGGAAGTGTGCCGCGAAGCGAGAACTTGACAATTCTCCTGCCTCAGCATATAGTGTTATCTAAATCGGGAGTGGCGTGCCGCGTAGCAGCAAGACAGACAACTGTCTGTCAATCCGTGGCCCAAAGGTGCTATAGAAGGGGTTGTCTCCGGGTGACCCTTCGGATATCCTGTTGCGTCTGCACCGACTCAACCCAAGGGGGACGCCGTGCCGGGGTTCCGCCACCCCTGTCGCGTTACTCTGCCGTCTCGCTGATCCGTTGCGAGTGTCACTCGACGCGAAGACGGCCAAGCGCCGGAAGACCGCTCTAGGAATACCTGACGTGGCATAGGCGATTGCCGGGGATTCCCCCATGGCGGACGGGGGAGCCGACTGCATAGGAGTAGTTACCCCGGGGGACCATGACCGGGCCGGCCGTGTTTGTCCGCGATCAGCAGGCACTGCTGGAGGTGTTGCGTCGCCTTGCGGACGTCGAGGGCGGTCAAGAATTGGCTCAATAGCCAATTCTTGGGCCACGCACCCGATGGACTTGATATGGCAACACCCCGACCATCACGTACGTGAGCGCGGACTGCGGTCGTGCCGACTCGGTCGTTGCGGTGTCTGCCGACTTCGCGTGGGCACACTACCGCCCAGCACGTGGTTGCAGCCGACGAGCTGGGGAGAGATGCCGAGCGGTTCGGGATTATTGCAAGCATTGCCACTGGCTGACCGGAGTGACGTTTGGTACCCTGCACGCGAGCGTGGGTCCAACCGAAAAGTGGCGAAAGGAGCTGGAATATGCCGTACACCGCTGAGATAAGCCGAGCGAATCCCTCATGCTTTCTCTTCCTCATAGATCAGTCAGGGTCGATGGCTGATCCTTTCGGTGCAGGCGAGTCCAGCCGTCGAAAGGCCGATGGTGTGGCAGACGCTATCAACCGCCTGCTGCAGAACCTTGTCATCAAGTGCGCGAAGGAAGAGGGTGTTCGAGACTACTACCACGTTGGAGTGATCGGCTACGGGGCTCACGTCGGACCCGCGTTCAGCGGCTCTCTGGCCGGCAGGGAGCTTGTTCCAATCAGCGAGATCGGGAACATGCCAGCGCGGATCGAGGAGCGGACCAAGAAGGTGGATGATGGGGCGGGTGGGTTGGTCGATCAATCGATCCGGTTCCCCATTTGGTTTGACCCGGTGGCCAACGGGGGCACACCCATGTGCCACGCGTTGGGTCGAGCCGAAGCCATCCTGCAGGGCTGGCTAGCTCAGCACCCCGCCTGCTTTCCCCCAATCGTGACAAACATCACCGATGGGGAGGCAACGGACGGCGACCCGAGCGGCGCAGCCGACGCCATCAGAACGCTCAGCAACAATGACGGCGAGGTGCTGCTGTTCAACGTGCATCTGTCGTCCCAGCGCGCGACGCCCATAGAGTTCCCGGACACTGAGGCTGGCTTGCCAGATCAGTTTGCTCAACTCTTGTTCCGCATGTCGAGCCCGCTGCCCGCCTACATGCGAAGCATCGCTCAGCAGGAGGGATACCAGGTCTCCGAGGGGACTAGGGGTTTCGTCTTCAATGCTGACATCGTCGCTGTAATCCGCTTCCTTGACATTGGAACTCGGCCAAGTGACCTCCGATAGGAGGGGAGCTGGGTATGAAGGTCTATGCCCAGCCGTTTTGGGCACCGAAACAGGGGAACGTAGATCGCGAATACGAAGATGCCTTCTGGCCGCGCAAGTCAAGAGAACGCAACACGATTTGTTTCCGTTGCGCAGTAGCAGACGGCGCGACGGAGACTTCCTACTCTAGGCTCTGGGCGACGCAGCTTGTGCGCTATTTGTGCAGCAACTGCCCGGCCACGGCTCTTGATCCCGACAGACTCCGCAAGCTACAACAACGCTGGTGCAAATTAGTCCATAGGCTAGTCCATAGACGACCGTTGCCATGGTATGCCGAGGAGAAAGCTCGCCAGGGCGCCTTTGCCTCCATTCTTGGCCTCGTGTTTCGTGATGATGTGGACCGTAAAGGTAGCGGCGGTCCCTGGCAAGCCGTAGCTGTCGGGGATAGCTGCTTGGTCCAAGTCCGGGGCGAGGAAATCCAGGCCCGGTTCCCCCTCGCTGCTTCACAGGATTTTGACAATCGCCCGCACCTACTGTCCAGTAATCCGACTCACAACAGCCGGATCGTTGACCATGTTCGCACCAAAGATGGGGCTTGGCAGGTAGGGGATGCTTTTTATCTCATGACAGATGCCCTAGCCTGCTGGTTCATGCGGGAGACCGAGGAGGGACGAACGCCTTGGCATGTCTTCCGTGAGCTCGACACTTCCGATGCGGAGAAGCCGTTCCGTAAATGGGTAGAGACCCTACGGACAGGAGGCGCAATCCGAAACGATGACGTGACCCTCTTGCGAGTCGACATACCGTGAGGGGGAGCGACCACGATGGCCTGGCCAACACCGCAGGATTACAATGAAGCTGTCCAGAACCCGAAGCTTGCGTTTGCGGATTCGGAGTTGCAGGTGGGCCGCCCAGAACTCACAGACCTGGGCCTGCCACGTCCCATCACCGGCGGCTTCGCTAGCGTTTACAAGCTGCAATGCCCCCAACGTACCTGGGCCGTAAGGTGCTTCCTTCGACAGTTTGACGATCATGAGCGAAGGTATGCTGCCATAAGCGAGCACCTATCCAGGCTCCGGCTCCCCTATACGGTCGGATTCACCTTTCTGCGCAATGGTATCAGAGTACGCGGACAGTGGTACCCCATTCTAAAGATGGAATGGGTCCAAGGTGAGCCGCTGACCGCTTTCATCGAGAGGCACCTGGGGGATCGCAGCACCCTACTCTCCCTCGCCAAGCACTGGGTCGAGATGGTGACTGTGCTCCAACAAGCTTCTATTGCTCACGGGGATTTGCAGCACGGCAATGTGCTCGTTGTTGACGGACAGCTCCGGCTTATCGACTATGACGGGATGTACGTGCCAGCCCTTTCCGGCGAGAGCAGTCACGAAGTAGGCCATCGCAATTACCAGCATCCACTTCGGACGGAATCGGACTTCGGAGCCTACCTGGACAATTTCTCGGCGTGGATAGTCTATGTGTCTCTGATTGTGCTCGCCGCCGACCCAGGTCTTTGGCCACAGTTCGGTGCTGGTGATGAATCCCTGCTCTTCCGACGCACGGATTTCGAACAGCCCGAGGCATCCGATGTTCTACACACCTTGGAGAGGCACCCCGACGAACAGATTCGGTCAGCGATCGCGCTGTTCCAGCCCGTTCTCTACCTCCAACCCCGGGATGTGCCGTCGCTGGACGCCCATCTGACGCAGCCCGCCAGTGTCGCTATCACATGCGAAGGCTGTGGACAGGCCCTCCGCGTTCCTGCACACCGTGGACCCTGTCGCGTCATATGCCCGAGTTGTGGGTGGCAGATAGACTGGCCCCCTACGCCTCCGGATCTTTCGGATTGGCTGAAGGACCACCTCGGGACTGAGCCTGGCCCGAAAGAGGAACCGGCTAACGATGATCTGCCCGCTCCCAGGCAACACCCTGAACCGGACCCGTCCTGGATCATAGATGGGTTAGCCCCGTGCGGACCGAGCCTTTCGCGGTTAACTTTCGCCAACTCTGTAGCGGTGGAGCGCCTTTTCCTGGGCCTCTCAACCATCGGAGCGCTCTTGCTCGTCCGAGCTGCTCAACTCGCTGTCCTGGCCGTCAGCACGACCTTGCTAGGGATTCTGTTGGTGTTGGTGGCTCTGGCCAACGTCGCTCTTTGGGTCTACCGCTACTATTCGGAACAAGGCGTTGTGCACCACAATGACCTTAAGGCGCGATTGAGGTCAATCGCCGAACAGATCCGTGCCAATGGCCGCTCTATTGAGGTGATGGAGGAAGAGAAGGGAACAATCTCGGAGCGTTTCGCCGCTGAAGAAGCAAGACTCGCGACGGAACAGAAGTCGGCCGACGCAAAGGAAAAGGAGGAAATCGACCGGCGCCGGGTAGCTCTTCAATCTGCCTTGTCTTCTATAGACGCTCGCCGTCGAGCATTGAACCAGCAGCAAGCAGATGCACTTCGGAGGCTCAACAACAGTACCGGGACGAGAGTGGCAACTATAGACCGTCAAATCGCCGATCTCAACCAAGCTGAGGCTACCGAACATAGCCGGACGCTGCAAGCTAGGCAGCAAGAGCACATCAAGGCGTATCTGCGCCGGGCTTCGATCCGAAATGCCCATATTCCAGGTTACCCGCCGGGAGATCTGGTGTTCCGTTTGGAAAGGGCTGGTTATCGCACAGCAGCCGACGTTGACCGCAGTGTGCAGGGCGTGACGGGAATCGGGCCCAAACGCACAGCCGCACTGATCCAGTGGCGCCAACGAATGGAATCTCGTGCCCGACGGACTGCCCCATCGGCCCTTTCCCCGAGCGAGGCGGCCGCCATCCGGGCACGGTACAATGGCCAGCGTCGCGGGCTGGAACAGCAGCGGGATTCGGAGGTCCAGCGTCAGAGAAGAGAGGAAGACAACCTTCGGGCCCTGCATCGACGATTATTGGAGCAACTGGACCATGACCAGAAGGCCGCGAAGGCGAGAACCCAGATGGCGATAAGCGAGGTCAGTGCGCGTTACGCACAGCAGTGCCACGCTATTCGGGAAACTCTCTCGAAGCTCTCAGACGACACTGCATCCAGACTCCGAGTGGCCGATGCGACGATTGCAGAGGTTCGCAACACGCTGTTCAGCTTGCACTGGCAACAGGAAAAGCTGACGCGGCAGCTGGAGCCGTATGAAGGACTGCGGTTCTCGAACTACGTGAAGCGGGTGTTCTTTGGTTCGAAGGCCGCGTGACGGGGTTGCTCATGTGGCGATTTCGTGAGGTGTTCGGGCGTGGGCCCTTCGGCTAGACGTTGTGCGAACGCGGTATAGGATGGAGCTAGGGAATCCCCGGCCTGCGGTACGAAGTTTCGCCAAGCGGGCAACGGTACATCTCGGTCAGTATCCCAGGAATCGGTTTGTACTGGATCAAGTAACTGAAGCAAAAGCCCGAATCACCAGCCCCTTCTGCTAAACCGTCACTTCACCCCCATATGCTGGTTATGCAACTCCGACGTCTCCGGGCGGCGCCCCATCACGCAAGACTCCGTGGTGGAAGCAGAAGGGTCTGTGACGCTATGGCGAGTGTGGCGGGCGTTACTGGTCGTGGAGACTCGCAACCTCCTGCGGGAGGCAACCGATCTGGGAGATGCAGGGGGCGCCTAACAACGGCTTGCAACGGCCGGCGATGTGCTCCGCTGCCCAGGTGTCTCGAAACCCAACAATCAGGAGGTACAAGATGGAACGGGCGGAACTAAAGGTCCTTATGGACGACGGAACCGAGCTGGAGTGCAAGCCCGGCGAGGTCTCGGCTCTTCCATCAGGCCACGTTGCTTGGGTTGTGGGAAGCGAGCCTGCGGTCGTTGTGGACTTCCAGGGCATTGATCGACTACGCGAAGGCTCACGAGCTGGAAGCGGACAGCGTCCACGCGTGCCAGATGACCAGCTGACATCCGGGGGTGGGGGCCGTCCGCAGCGGGGCACAGCGGCGAATCGGAGCGCTGGGGCGGGGGCCGGGCACCCGGGGGTTTGCGGCGCTCCAGGTTGAGGTGACGCGCAGGCAGGGACAGAAGGGGGGAAATAGGACAAACTGGAGTTTGCGGTGCTCCAGATTGAGGTGATGCACTCCCTGCGACTCTCCAGGGCGCAGGTTGCCAACGGAGAGGTGCCAGGGCGGATAGCCACTGGCAGAGCCAGCAAGAAAGGACCCCGTCATGCGGATTCCGAAGGATCAGATTCCCGCCAAAATCAGCGTCCCAGGCGTAGTCGCCCGGGTGGCTGCTGATTTCGGCGACGCCACAGGCTATGGCAGGATGGGAGGCGAGTACTTCTCTCTCGCCGCCGGCACCGACATCGCACCGCTCCTGAAGGGCCTTAAGGACGACGCGTGCCACGCTCCGCACTGGGGCTATATGCTCGCAGGGGAGCTGGTCGTCGCCTACAGCGACGGCACGACGGAGACGTGCAGCGAGAGCGACCTCTTCTCCTGGCCCCCCGGCCACACCGTGCGGGTGATCAAGGATGCCGAGGTCATCCTGTTCAGTCCCCAGGCGGAGCACCTCCACGCTCTGGACCATATGCTCCGCGCGATGGAGGGCTGATGAGGGCATCCGGGCGGAGAGGCCCGGCCCAAGTGCGCGGCAGCCATAGACGCGCGCACGGCCGGCCCCAGCGGGCCGGCCCTGCGCGAATGCTGTCTTCCGCCCGTCCGCCCCCGGCCACCGCCATGGGAGCGGCCCGGCAGCTCAGTAGAGGGCCTTCTCGGTCTCCGGATCAAAGAGGTGGGACTTGTCCAGGTCCAGGATCACCTCCATCGTCTCCCCCACCTGGGCGCGCGTCTTGGAGTCGATCATGGCGATCAGCTGCCGATCCCCAGAGGTCAGGTACATCTCCACGTCGTTGCCCAGCGGCTCGATCACGTCCACCCCCACCTTGATGGTGTTGCCCGGAGTCGGCTGGACCAGGCCGGCCAGATTCCGGTCGTAGATGTCCTCGGGGCGGATGCCGAAGACGCACTTCTTCCCCACGTAGTCCCGGGCGCGCTCCGCCTGCGTCGGAGGAAGCTCCACCTGGAAGTGTCCCGAATCGGCCACGAGGACACCATCCCTGGACACAATGTCCACGGGCACGAAGTTCATGGCCGGCGAGCCGATGAAGCCCGCAACGAACATGTTGGCCGGGTGGTTGTAGAGATTCAGCGGCGTGTCGCACTGCTGGACGACCCCGTGGTTCATCACGGCGATCCGGTCGCCCATCGTCATGGCCTCCACCTGGTCGTGGGTCACGTAGACCGTGGTGATTCCCAGGCGGCGGTGCAGCTTGATCAGCTCCGCGCGCGTCTGCACACGGAGCTTGGCATCCAGGTTGGAGAGGGGCTCGTCCATCAGGAAGACCTTGGGCTCCCGCACGATGGCGCGGCCCAGCGCCACGCGCTGGCGCTGGCCTCCCGAGAGCTGCTTGGGCTTGCGGGCCAGCAGGTTCTCCAGCCCGAGCAGCTTGGCTGCGTCCTTCACCCTCCTGTCTATGTCCGCCTTGGAGAAGGCCCGGCGCGTGTTGAACGGCCAGGGCCGGCCCGTGGGGATTCGCTTCAGCCGCAAGCCGAAGCTCATGTTGTCGTACACCGTCATGTGGGGATAGAGCGCGTAGTTCTGGAACACCATGGCGATGTCCCGGTCCTTGGGCGAGACGTCGTTCACCACGCGGTCGCCGATGTAGATCTCGCCGCTGGTGGCCTCCTCCAGCCCCGCGATCATGCGCAGAGCCGTAGTCTTGCCGCAGCCGGACGGCCCCACGAGGACGAGGAACTCCTTGTCCTTGACTTCCAGATTCACGCGGTTAACCGCGATGACTTCCTTAAACTCTTTGGTGAGGTCTTTGAGGACGACATTCGCCATGGCCGTGCGAACCCTCCTGAGGGGGAGACGCGAAGAGGACGTGTCGCTTGATTATAGGTGACGCGAATCGCCGGTGTCAAGGGCCATGCCCCCAGTTCGAATGCTCCCCGATCTCACACGCGGGCGCCGCTGGCCCCCGAAGCGCCCCTGGCGCCGATCGGCCCCCGGGGACCTCTCCCCTCACGCCGCGCCATCACAGGCCGGCGGCGGCGTAAAGCTCGGCGATGATCTCGTTGGCGCGCAGCCCGTCCCGGCCCGTCACCGAGAGCGTCTGCAACCCCCGCACCGCGTCGGCGAAGTGCAGGATCTCCCGCTGGAACCGGTCGGGCCCGGTCATCTGGCGCGTCTCCCAGACGGGCATGTCCGCCGTTTTGAACGTCACCTGTCCGGGGTCGAAGTTGGCGTCGTAGTCCACGATGGCTGCCCCGGCCGTGCCGTAGACCTCCACCACGTTGCGGCCCCCGGGCGTGGCCCAGCTGCACTCCACAACGCCGATCGCTCCGGATTCGGACTCCAGCACCACCGCCCCGCTGTCCTCCACCTCCAGCCGGGGGTTGAAAGTGCCCAGCCGGCCGCAGGCCGTCTTCACCTCCCCCACAAGGTGCCTGAACAGATCGATGGAGTGGACCGCCGTGTCCAGCAGGGCGCCTCCACCCGAGATCTCCGGCCGAGAGAACCACTTCTCTTCCACGCCTGCGAACCGGCCGCTGAACCGGTTGCGGAACATCACCACGCGGCCCAGGTCGTCGTTGTCGATCAGCTCCTTCACGAAGAGGATGGGCGGATGGAACCGATGGCAGAACGCCGTCATGAGCAGGCGGCCCGTGCGCTCGGCCGCCTCCACCATGTCCTGCGCCCCCTTGGCGGTGCGGGCGAGGGGCTTCTCGCAGAGCACATGGGCCCCGCTCTCCAGGGCCTTCACGGCAAGGGCGCGGTGTAGATTTGGCGGCGTGCAGATATCCACTATGTCGAACCGGCCAGCCTCCAACAGCGACTCCCAGTCGGTGTGCCCCTCGGCGCCGAACTCGGTCGCCACGCGCGTGGCCGTGCCGGCGTCCACATCGCACACCGCGGCGATGCGCGCGCCGGAGACGTTCGCCCAGCGCTGGAGATGAACCGCCCCGATCCCTCCCAGGCCGATGATGGCCACGTTCAGTTCCGCCATGGCAGTGCTAGTCTCCCTCGGCGAGGATCCGGAGGGCCTCGCCGTACTGGTTGCAGATGTGCGCAACGAGGGTGCGCAGGGGGGTCCCGGGAGGCATGTCCGGCGCACCTCCCGCCAGCCTCTCCACCGCCTCCTGGGCGCTGAGTCGGCCCTCCGCCACGGCGCGGACGGCCTCCGCTGCCTCCAGGTTCGAGGTGCTGACGGCGTGCCCGTTGGCTCCCAGGAAGGCCGCGACAGCTGCGAGGGCCGTGCGCCGGTTTCCGGCTTCGAAGGCGGGCTTGGTCAGCATGGTTCGCAGAAGCTGGGCCGCCTGCGCCAGGACCCGGGTGCTGTCTCCGTAGCTGTACTGAGCGGCCATGGCCTCCTCGAGCTTCTCGTAGTCGAACGCGAGGGTCTCGCCCGTCACGACCTGGTTGATCCAGACGATATCGTGCACCGACAGGTAGTGCATCATCCCGTGGTCTCCATCCCGGGGCGCGGCCAGATGCGCCCGATTCGCAACGCCGGCCCCCGGGGCCGTCGCTCCGGAGGCCGAGTCAGGCTCGACAGTTGTTATAGACCGCGCGCCCAAGCCGTCCTCTCCACGCGATGCGCGACCCGCCGGAATCCCATGACGCCGCCCCCCAGGCCGGTGCTAGCGGTAGTCCTCCCGGACGGGGTGAAAGATGTCCAGCGCGCGCGCCGGGCCGTCCACGGAGCGCGCGCTGTGGATGACTCCTCCTGGGATCAGGTACACGTCTCCCGGCCGCACGGTGCGCGCCTCCCCGTCGATCACCAGTTCGAACACCCCCTCCAGGCCCATCCCCATCTGCTCGTGCGGGTGCGAGTGGTCGGGCACGACGGCCCCGGCACGCTCGAAGTGCACAAACGACATCATGAGATGCTGGCCATAGGCGGTGCGTATCACGACGCCGGGGAAGATCTCCCGCGGCACCCTGTCTTCCAGGCGAATGAAGGGCATTGCCTCTCTCCACTCCCTCTCGCGGCTCCGGTCGGGCCGCAGGCTCTTCCTCAATCCCGGTCTGGGCGGTCCTGCAACGCCTGCTCGGGGGGCGGTCCCCCGTGCTTCTCATGCTGATGGAGAGCCTCCGCCCGATACGGCTCCGTGTGCAGGGTGATCTCGGCGTTTGGCAGCTCGGCGCGGATCCGGTCCTCCAGCGCCTCGGTCAGGTCGTGGGCCTCCACCAGACTCATGTCGTCGTCCAGCAGCACGTGCGCGTCCACATGGCGATGGGATCCGGACTTGCGCGTGCGCAGTTTGTGGTAGCCCATCACCCGCGGCTCGCTCTCCAGCACTGCGCGCACGACCCCCTCGTCCTCACCGGGAAGCCGGGAATCCATCAGCGGGGCATAGGCGCTCCGGGTGAGCCGCCAGGCCGCCCGCACGATGAGGAGCGCCACCGCCAGCGCAGCGACCGGGTCCAGCCATCCCCATCCGGTGATCGCCGTCAGCGCCAGCCCCGCAAGCACCCCGGCGGAGGTGTAGACGTCGGTGCGAAGGTGCTCGGCGTCGGCCTCCAGAGCCAGCGAATCCGTCCTGCGGGCAGCGATGAACAGGTGCCGCGCCACCAGAGCGTTCACGGTGACGGAGACAAACATGACGGCGATCCCCATGTCCGCCTGGGGAGCGGGCGCCCTGGTGAGAAGCCGGTGCACGGACTCGTAGACGATATAGCCGGCCGCTGCGAAGATGAGCAGAGCCTCTGCCATGCCGGAGAGGCTCTCCGCCTTGCCGTGGCCGTACGGATGGTCCTCGTCGGCCGGGCGGTCCGCCACCTTCACGGAGAAGTAGGCGATGAAGGAGGCAAGCAGGTCGGTTGCCGAATGGGCCGCCTCGGAGAGAACGCCCACGGAGCCTGAGACGAGCCCAACGGCCAGCTTCAGCAGCGTAAGCAGGGTGTTGGAGACGATGGACAGCCGGGCCGCCCCGGCCTTCTCCGTGAGCATGGTCTTCGGGCCAACAGAAAGGGTCGCGAGCGCGGAAGCGCCCGCCTATCGTAGCACAACCGCCCGGATTCCGGGCACCGGAACGGACGCGCCATGCGAGCATCCGCCCCCATTGTTCTGGCGGCCACGGCCGCCATCGCCGGAGTGCTGCCAGGCTGTGGCCAGCCGAAGACCCAAGGTCCGCCCCGCGCCACGGCCCCGGGCAGACAGGACGGGCGCGTGGCCGACAGCACCCTGTTCACCACGGGCGATTACGAGGGCTGCCCGCCAGAGGGCAACGGCGGCGACTATCACCTGAACCGCCTCAAGAACCGGGACGTGCCGCCGCCCGGCCATCAACTGTTCACCATCCGCCAGCTCCTGGAGAACCGGCCCCGCGCGGCAATCGCGATGGGCCGCACGGACCGGGCCTTCTGGACCGAGGAGGCTCGGGCGGAGGTGGCGGAGTGGGAGAGCACCGGAGCGGTGATCGAGGGGCATCTGCTGCGCGCGAAGCTCATGGGCCCCGAATCCTGCAACTGCACGCGGAAGGACCGCCGGGACTACCACGTCTGGATCGGGGAGGAGCCAGGGGGCGACCGTTCACGCTCGGTGATTGCGGAGGTGTCGCCGCGCATGCTGCCTGCCCACCCGAACTGGCGCCTGCGGATTCTCTCGAGGCTGGCACGGCAAGGTGCCCGCGTGCGGCTGACGGGGTGGCTCCTGTGGGACCAGGAGCATCCGGAGCAGGTGGGGCTCACGCGCGGCACGCAATGGGAGCTGCACCCGATCCACGAGATCCAGGTCTTCTCCGGCGGGCGCTGGCGCGACCTGGACGGCGACAGAGCGCAGTGAGGCGGCCAGGGTGCCGGCTGGCACCGGCGACGCATGCGTCCCAGCCCGGGGGCGCGGCTCGCACAGTCCCGTGGGGGGCGAGATCCGGCAGGAACGCTTGTCGGCGGCGG
>Ga0073934_10002399_pt1 | contig 39259 bp, 45 predicted proteins | sample LarsenN4metaG_FD_76834 | JGI IMG/M metagenome (GOLD analysis project Ga0073934, IMG submission 76834) | Hot spring sediment bacterial and archeal communities from British Columbia, Canada, to study Microbial Dark Matter (Phase II) - Larsen... ... | reverse complement strand
TGAATCAATTGCTATCGTTCCCTTCCTTGGAAACATACTAAATATCTCTGCAGTGTTGAAACTTGTTAGTGCTGCGAGTTTCTCCAGTCTTATCCTTCCTTTGTTTACTCCTTCACTCAAAAGAACGGGAAGCATAGTTGCTATGCCGGGAAAGCCAGCAAGTGCTGACCATATATCATCATTCCCTTTTTTCATGCTCAATCTGTTTGCAACATGGTCTGTGCCTATACAATTAACAGTTCCATCAATTACAGCATCCCACATCCTTTTCACATCTTCCTTGCTTCTTATTGGAGGCACAACCTTTGCTGTGATATTTTGAAAATCTGTAGAGTGTGTAAGATAGTGAGGACAGGTTTCAACAAATAATTCTGCTCCATTCATCCTCTCACTCTTTATTGCGTCTATTGCTAATGATGAGCCGATATGGGGAAGATACAGTTTGCATTTGTTTTTCCTTGCCAATTTTGATACCTTAACAATGGTATCATGCTCAGATCTTGAAGGTCTGCATTCAGACCATGTATACAATGAATTTTTACCTTCCCTCTTTGCTCTTTCCATCTCAGCATGACAAACATAGGGATCTTCTGCATGTGCTATGAGTAAAGCGTTGTGCGATGCTACAGCCTTGATCGTTGATAACACCAGATCATCATCAGTATTTACATTGCCAGAGATCATTTTTTCAGTATAAGGATCCATATCCATATAGATGGAACTTAATTCACCATTCAAATTCATGTAGAGTTTGAAGGATGTGATGCCATTGTTAATGCAATATTCAATTTCATTTACATGTTCAGGCATAAGTATCGATGCATGATACGCATAATCAACAATATGCGATTTTGCACTTGCTTCTAGATGCGAATTCAGCTTTTCTTTGTACGAACCATACAATCTGAACATCCTCATCATCGTTGTTACTCCTCCTATTGCTGCTGATCGTGACTCTGTCTGTGCCGCTTTGTCTATGGATGTGTAAACTCCATAATGCACATGAGGATCTATTGCTCCTGGTAAAACGTAAAGACCCTCAGCATTTATCATTCTATTTGCTTGAACTTCATCTGAAGTGAATTCAGCAACCTTTCCATCCTTTATTGCAATGTTTGTATTGATGATGCCAGCACCTGGCACAACTATACTTCCATTCGCTATCGCTAGATCGAAGGTCATTCATCATACAACAAAGAATACGCGATATAAAGTTAAACCCAAGTGCAAAACAATGGCCATTTTAACTAGCGAGAAGTTCTAATATAAAGAAGACTCGTACAGCGGAGAGTATACATCCAATAAAACATACTTTACAGTAGTACTTCATTGCTAATCACACTACTTCCTTCTGCTCAGATACTTCCCAGCAATAATACCGGCTATGAATGTACTCGCTCCCATAGTTGCCAAGTAAACAGTGTCATTATCTTCATTTGTTTGAATGGTCGGTTTTGTTTCTTGCTTCACATTACTTGTATATGTAAATGGCTCTCCAAGTGTTGGTACTACAACCCTGACTTTACCAAATGAAAACTCGTTAACATACTTCTTGAACTCCTCAACATCTTCAAGCGTAGATTCATTCATGAATTCAACGCCGGGTGCAAGGTAATGTGTTGGTATAGCAATCTCAGGCCTTAACAATCTGGTAGCATACCCTGCTTCCCTTGGTCCCATGGAGAACGGTCCATCTGCAATTGATACCAATGCTATTTCGGGATCATACAATTTATCGATCAACCTCATATCATTGAATATTGCGGTTCCTCCAGTGTGCCATATCCCTACATCATTGATCTCTATTACCATGCTTATCGGCCATGGTGATGAACCGTGCAGTGCAAATGTTGCAATTATGTTTGTATGACCAATTGTTACCTTGCCCCCATAGTTCAGCCGTACCACATTATCTGTTTTTATTCCCTGCTTCTCCAATTCTGGTATCATCCACTGTTTTGCAAGATCAGAATTTATAACTATCTTATATGGTAAACCAGCATCTTGGAATGCTTTTGCAATCTCAAACAGATCTCCAGTCTCATCAGGATGATCATTGGTCAATGTTAATACTATATTCTGCGAATTCTTCTCCTTCAGGAAGTTTGCAAGTGCTTCTGGGCTTTCATACTGTGGTTTCAATTTTACTCCAAATGCTGTTGCCTGATCAAACTTCCATATGTTCGGGTTTGCATATATGACTGATGAATAGTCTGGTGTTGCTATCTCGAACGATGTGAAGCCGAACCATGTTAGATTCACTGTATTTTGTTCTGCATTTACATTTACAGGTATCATTGTTGAAAGCAGTAGGATCAATGCTATCGCAAATACTGATTTCTTTTCTATCCTCATTGCATCTGATTTGGGATTGGGAAATTTAAGCATGTTATAAAGTTATAAATGCGTCAAATAACACTCCAATTTGCGCCTGCCAAAAATGTTGGGGTCGTAGCCTAGCACGGCATGGCGACAGTAAAACCGCTAAGGGCTCCAGAAGCTAGATTACATGGGTCATCTGACGAAAGGATGATGTGCAGTCTGGAGCTGCAGTGACCCGTAGGTCGCCGGTTCAAATCCGGCCGGCCCCACCATTTTACTAACTGAAAGAGAAATGGTCAGTAAAACCCGTAGGTCCATCATATAATCATCCTACTTTCTCATCTTGTTAATCTCATTATCAACAGCTTCAGCCATGGCATCAAGCTCATCAAGATTTCCAAATTTCAGGTACGTCAATTTCTCCAGTGTTTGCAACACACTCTTCGCTGCTCTATACTGTGGTATTGTGGGATCGTTTATCTCCCCATACAATCCTATACCCTGGATCCCATTTATTTTTGCAAAGCCAAGTATCAGACCATTGAATCCGGTTATCAATGATGATCCAGGAGTAGTTTCAAAACCCATTTTGCTAACTTGTTGGGTTAGTTCCGGGGATGTTGTTGTAAACAATGTTCTTGGCTGCTTCCCTGTAATCCTGTCGGTATGAAATGCTCCCAACGTATAGATGAGGTGGGCAGAGTACTGTTTGGCAACACCAATAACATCATCGCACAATTCATAGAGTTCAGTATTTGTTTGAGGTTGTCCCTGCCCTCCTCCAAAAATAATCAGATCATTAGCATACCTATACTCCCATTTCAACCGTTTATACTCAATCTGCCCTCCAGTATCAACAACATAGTCTGGATATGGAGGGTATGCGTATCTGAACAATTTAGTATGAATATTTTTGTTAATGAAATCAATCGCTATGCTGGCAACATTGCCCATATCCTGCATAGCAGCTATCATAATAGGTTTCCTAAGATCTGATTCCTCAACCTTGACAAATTCCATGTCTGATATTATGCATAATGTCATTTAAAAGTTACAACTGGCACTTGCAGGAATATCATATTTTTATAGCGGAATTGGGAAAATCAAACAATGAAGGCTCTTACACTGATAACTACAGAGGCAGGAAAACTTGATAGTGTTGCAAAAGAGATCAGGCGTATTAAAGATAGAATTAAGGATGTGTTGATCGTTACGGGGAGGGCAGATATTGCTGTATTTTCTGAGGGTTCGGGTAAGGATATCAGGGATATAATTATGAAGATTGGAAAGATAAACCATGTAGTAACTACTGAAACCATGTTTGAGATCGAGGAGAGTTGAATGGTCAAGGCCGTTATCCTTGTTAAAGCACCACGAAGTCTGGTTGCATCAAAGTTAAAGAAGATAAAAGAGGTTAGGGAAGCGTTTAACATAAGCGGAAGGTTTGATGCTGTAGCATTGGTGGAAGTTGAATCATTATACGAGTTGAAGGATGTAATAACAAATATCCAGAAGGTAACCAATGTTCAAAAAACAGAGACACTTGTGCAGGTAGAGTTTGAGGAAGTGGGGTAAGTAAAGATTTGGCGATAAGAGTAGCGAAGAAAATTATCTGTGTAGATTTTGATAAGAATGTTAATCTGTCCCTAACAATCTCTAAAATTCTGCTTTCTTCATCTTCGAACCACATCTGGGGCATGTTCCGCCTCTAAACTTCTGTCCACAAACAATGCACCTGTATGTAACACCAAAACTAAAACCAGATCCAAACTGCCTCCTTCTTACAAACATGTTTAACAGAATGAATATTCCGAAGGAAAGGGCAAGACCAATAAGCAGACCAAATGTACGGATCAAGAAGAAACTTATTGCAGCAGTAATTCCCATCCACAAAATCATCCTGATATAAGGGTTCATTCAACAAAATATGTAAACGATCACTTAAAACTTTTTTGCATGATATTATTTCATGAAGATGAAAAGCAGTGCAAAGGGTACTGAAACCACAGCTGTTATTATAATCAAGGCCTGAATCGCTTGCGGATCTACTCTATCGGAAAAGAATGGCAGGAACGGTATAGGAAAGAGTATGAATGCCCATATGACGCCAAATGCGACCAGCCTCTTCCACTTCTTGCGTATGTTGATCTGCATGCAGCAATCTCATGAAATTGCCACATTTATTTCTTGAGAATGGTTTCGCATGAGATTGTGTAGCATAAAACTCATGTTAGTTCCGCAATATTTTATATTGATCATGCATATTATCTGCCTTATGCAAAGCAATGAATTCAGAGAGAGTGAGATAGCATCACTCAGGGCAGAGCTTGAAGAGCTGAAGCGTGAGGTTCAGGTAATAAAGAAGGCTGTCAGACATAAGATAGCAAGGTATGAGATAGATCAGGTAAAGAAGGGGAAACTGATCAAATCAATCCTCGACCTCAAGGATCTGAACTAAATCACTTTCTTCGCATTTTCATTATTCCAATGATCCCCAGTATCACTATACCAATGAAAATTATGCCTGCTGCAAATGTGTACTCTTTAATTGAACCCACAATGAAACCAAGAAATGCCAGTCCAAGCCCAGCCATAATTAACTTTCGTATCACATGCTTTTGATAAGCCAATTTGCTACCTTCAATATTGAAACTTATGTATGTTATGATCGTTAGAATTTTACGCCCGACAGATCACCTTTAATATGGAAGGCTTTCTGCCGGGCCGCATGGGCTGTGGCTGTCTGGGCACTTGGGGCTGTTGTGTGAAGATGCAAGAGAATACTACTTATCGTGTCGTGTTGAACATTTTGTGGTTTTTTGTTTAAGCAAAGTAACAAGAGAAAGTATTACACAAAAATGGTTGAACTTTTCACTTCTCTGATCATTTTTATATAAAAATTATAACAATTGAAGCCCTATTGGGATACGGCTACTTGCAGGTCTGCTTTACCAATTTGGCTATGTTACCAATTATCCTGCCTGATGCGGCTAGGTGATTTCTTGGTTTGAATATTGTTTTCAATTCCTTGCCACTCAATCTTCTTAAAACTTGCCTATCATTGCTTAACGCATCAATGAAGTGTATACCTTTCTTTGTTGCATCGAATGCAATTCTCTGTATTGCCCTATAGGCATCAAATCTTGCCATGCCCTTCTTCACCAGAGCATCAAGAACAAATTCAGCATAGATCTGTCCCTTGGTAAGTTCCAGATTCTCCAATATGCGCTTCTCATCAACATGCAAACCTTGAATCACTTTTATCATGCCATTAAGCATCTCATCTAATAATATAACAGCAGTTGGAAGAGTAAAGCGTTCATTTGCAGAATTAGACAGATCCCTTTCGTGCCATAAACTAACATTTTCCAGTGATACATCAACCATTGCCTTCACTAATCTAGCAAGGGATGAGGTTCTTTCACTCTTTATTGGGTTCTTCTTTACTGGCACCGCACTGCTTCCCATCTGTCCTTCCCTGAATGGCTCTGCAACTTCTCCAATCTCCGTTCTCTGCAAATTGCGTATCTCGACTGCTATTTTATCAAGTGTGGATGCCATGAGCGCAAGGGCAAACATGAACTCTGTATACCTCTCTCTTGAAACTATCTGTGTTGCTGCCTCTATTGGATGGAGCTGCAGTTTCCTAGCAACAAGTCTCTGCGCATCAATTGCCTTCTTGCCCATCAATGAACCCGTTCCAACAACACCGAGTGTCTTGCAAACAAGCACACGTTTCTCCATCTCATTTACCCTTTGAATATGATTTACAATATCAGATGCCCAGACTGCAAACTTTAGACCGAATGCAATTATGCTGGCATGCTGCCCATGGGTTCTTCCAACTGCAGGCAGACCCTTATACTTCACAGACTTCTCTACCAGTAATGAAGCGAGTTTCTTCAAGCGAGGTTTGATTACCTGCAGTGAATCACGGATCTGCATGGATATTACAGTATCAACAACATCATAGCTTGTAAGACCATAGTGCACCCATGGTTTTGCATCATCACTACAAAGTTCGCTTATGGATTCAACCATTGCAGCAGTATCATGCTCGCTTACCGCCTCCAATGCCTTCACCCTCTTCATACTTATCCTGCCCAATCTTGCTTTAGACGCAATTTCCTTCGCTGCTTTGGAAGGTATGAGTCCCAATTCTGCCTGAGCTTCAGCAACGCTAGCTTCAAACTCAAGCTCGTACTCCAATCGCTGTTGCTCCTCAAAGATTCGCTTGATCTCCTCACTCCCATATCTGCCAGTATCTATCGGTAGTATAGGCATGGGCTCATTGCATGACCCTAGGAAAATAAACTTTTGTTATCAGTATGAACTATCTCACAATTTCAAACCTTCCATATAGAACATTTTTTATTCTACAATGTAGATTATAGCGGAATGCTAACCTTTCAATGAATGATAAGCTAATTCTGATGCAGCATGCAATAAACAAGTATGATTCTGAAAATTTGCAGAAGGAGAAACTACAAAATATATTATCAAGTAAGGATATTGAGCGTGCAATAGATACATTGATTGGCACACAGAAGGTGCGCAGGATAGGAACAGATGTTTTGTAGAACAATTTAAGCCATACCGGTGAACTTCCAGAGCTGCCTGAACATCTGAAGCCTATAATTGATGGCCTTTAGTAATGATCAAGCTTTAATAGTTTAAATTGCTCAAAGAGCAGACAAAGTTGGGCGATAGTTTTTGGTTCTAAAGGAACAGATCAAAAAGGTTGGGGATGTTGAGTATATGATAGAGGCAGATCCGAACAGGAAGATGAATGTACCTGTTACCATCTATGCAGATGAGTCTTTACTAAGCAAGATGCTAACCGACAGAACTATCGATCAGGCAATGAATGTTGCAACGTTGCCCGGTGTTCAAAAGCATGTCGTCGTTTTACCCGATGGGCATGAAGGATACGGCTTCCCTGTTGGCGGTGTTGCAGCGATGGATCTTGAGAACGGGGTAATAAGCCCAGGTGGAGTCGGATACGATATTAACTGTCTAGCTGGAAATTCATTGATTTTGCATGAACTTGGTTACAGAATTTGTATAAGCGAATTCGAAAATAAATGGAATAAAGAAGAAATCAAATGTATTGATGACAAAGGCGCAAAGAACACATCGATGGTCAGATTCATCAAGATCTCACCTACAAAACAAGTATTCAGAGTTAGAACTTATTCTGGAAGGGAAATAATTGCAACAGAAGATCATCCATTTCTGACACCAAGGGGGATGATGCCTTTAAAGGAAATTCGCTGCGGGCATGTGGCAGTGTATCCATTTGAAGGGGTTCAGTACAGGAAACCGGACAGGAATACGATAGTTAGTGAAGAGGATATACGCAAGCTCAAAATTTATGGCGATAAGGATGCAATTATATCAGAACTGAAGAAGAGAAACTTGATTCCACTAAGAGAAGAAAACCCAAAGATGCCTTATCTTCTAAGAGTCATGGCCTTTATACTTGGCGACGGTCATCTTACCTATACAAGTAAGACGCATGCAGCGGGATTTACTGGAAAGAAGGAAGACCTTGAAGAAATACGTAATGATATAGTGAAGATAGGTTTCATACCTTCTAGAGTATATCATAGAAGAAAGACTAGCAAAATACAAACAAAGTACAATTCGTACAAATTCGTAACAGATAATTACAGTTTCAAAGTTGGATCTAGAAGTTTTATTGCACTTCTGTTTGCAATGGGTACACCGCATGGAAGTAAAGCAAAACAAGATTACGAACTTCCACTCTGGCTCTTTAGACTGCCCTTGTGGATGAAGAGGCTCTTTCTCGCTTCATTCTTCGGTGCAGAGCTATCGTCTCCTAAAACAATCACAGGGCATGACTACAACTTCTATTCACCTATTCTAACCCAGCAAAAGAAGGCCTCTAATGCAAAGAGCGGTGTTAGGTTATTACAGCAAATATCTAAACTACTCTCAGACTTTGATGTCAGAGTTACCAAGATTTCAACGGACCAAGTTTACACAGGCAGTAAAGGCGAAGTTTCAACCAGAATACGTCTTCAGATAGACGCGAATGCAGAGAATTTAATAAAATTATGGAGTCATATAGGTTTTGAGTACAACAGAAGAAAGACGTATCTGGCAAATGTCGCAGTTCAGTATCTTAAACTCAAGACACAGGTTATTGACCTAAGAAAGCAGACGGCAAAGATTGCTTTGACATTAAAGAGCAATGGTTCCACAGATCAAGAGATTTACCAGTTGTTAACATCAGAATATACAACTCATAGATTTATTGAAAATTCGCTGTATAAGCGCAGGAAAGATAACCCACGAATATCTTGGAACTTTCCTACATTTACCGAGTTTCTACAAGCGTGTACAAAAGGATTGGGAGAAACGGGAATGGTGTGGGACGAGATTCTTGTAAAAGAACCTATCGTATTCAACGACTATGTATTTGATTTTACTGTAAAAGATAATACGCATAACTTCATAGCAAATGGATTTGTAGTATCTAATTGTGGTGTAAGGCTGATCAGAACAAACCTGAACGAAAATGATGTGAGGCAGAGATTGAGGGAACTGGTAAATGAACTTTTTAGAGCGGTGCCCTCTGGTGTTGGAAGCGAGGGTGCTATCAGGCTTACTACGTCGCAGCTAGATCAGGTGTTAACAGAAGGCGTCAACTGGGCAATAAAGAACGGTTATGGTGTTAGTGAAGATGGTGAGGTGTGCGAAGAAAGTGGTCAGATGGAAGGCGCTGATCCAGGAAAGGTGTCTACCATGGCAAGGAAGCGAGGCTCTCCCCAGCTTGGTAGTTTAGGCTCAGGCAATCACTTCCTTGAGGTGCAGAAGGTGGATAAGATATTTGATCGTGAAGCAGCAAAGGAGTATGGCATAGATCACGAGGGTCAGGTAACTGTGTTGATACACTGTGGCTCGAGGGGTTTTGGTCATCAAGTTTGCACTGATTATCTGCGTGTATCTGAGAGTGCATTAAGGAAGTATAACATACAATTGCCTGATAGGGAACTTGCATGTGTTCCAAACAATTCACAGGAAGGCGAGTCATATCGGAAGGCGATGTATGCTGCACTCAACTTTGCCTGGAGTAACAGACAGATGATCACACATTGGACGAGGAAGACCTTTGAGAAGATCTTCAATATGAGCGAAAGTGATCTTGATATGCGTTTGGTATATGATGTTGCTCACAATATAGCTAAAGTAGAGAATCACAAGGTTGATGGCTCAAGCAAGGATGTTGTTGTTCATAGGAAGGGTGCAACAAGGGCATTCCCGGCAGGGAGGAAGGAGATACCTGCAAGATATAGAGAGTTTGGTCAGCCCGTTCTTATCCCTGGCTCGATGGGAACTGCTAGCTGGATATTAAGAGGTGCTGCAAAGTCAATGGAACTAACTTTCGGCTCTACTGCACATGGTGCTGGAAGGACAATGTCAAGGTCAGCAGCAAAGAGAAGCTATACAGCTCAAGGAGTGCAGGAAAAATTACAATCAAGAGGGATATACATCAAGGCTCTGACTAGGGAAGGAGTGGTTGAAGAAACGCCTGAAGCATACAAGGATGTTGATTCTGTTGCAGAGGTTTCGCATAAGGTTGGGATTGCCACAAAGGTAGCAAGGCTTGTTCCGTTAGGAGTGATAAAGGGATGAGCGATTACGATCCCGAACTTGAGATAATCAAGGCCAGGAAACTAAAGGAGCTGAAAAGGAAAGCGGAAACTAAATCAAAGGTCAAGACTGATAGGGATATACTTGTAGAGCATTTGGTTGATAGAGGGACAGAGGTTCTTGCTACTGCTGAAACACAGTATCCCAAGGAGACAGCAATCATAATCAGCAAACTTGCCGAACTTTTTAAAAGTGGTGAATTGCAAGGAACGATCTCAGGAGGCAACTTGCTTTCACTGTTCAGAACAATAGGCTTACGTGTTAGAATGGATACTAAGATAAGAATTGAGGATCATGGTAAGTTGATTTCCTTATCTGAACGATTGAAATCCAAAGAAGATTAGATGTAATGTTTAGACTCTTCTTCCCCTTCTTCCACCAGCCTTTCTAGTAGTGTCATGAGGAATAGGAGTAACATCATCAATTCTTCCAATCTTGAAACCGGCTCTTGCAAGCGCCCTTATTGCTGCCTGTGCTCCAGGTCCAGGAATTCTTGATCCAACACCACCAACCGCTCTAACTCTAATATGCAGCGAAGTTATTCCCTTACTCTTTGCTGATTCTGCAACAGCAACAGCAGACTTCATTGCAGCATATGGGGATGATTCATATCTATCAGCAGTCACATGCCTTCCTCCAGAACTAATGCCGATAGTTTCAGCGCCGCTAAGATCTGTGATATGCACTATAGTATTGTTGTAACTGCTGAATATGTGGGCTATGCCCCACTTTTCCTTCTTTATGTCTTCAATGGTTTCGGACAACGGAAAAACACTCTTTCAAGGGTATAAAAAACGTTATGATAGGTGTTCCCAACCACGTTTCTCCACTCTCTTCAACTTCGCATCTTCTTTCATAAACACACCTTTGCCTGCCTCCACATGCCCTATAACAAATAACCAGCATCCATTCTTTCTAGCCAATGCCAGCACCTTCCTTAAATTGTGTTTTGGTATAGTAGCGACAATCTCGTACTCCTCCCCTCCCTGCAAAACCAATTTTTTAATATCATACCTGTTTGCCTTTGCAAATTCCCTAACCTCATAAGTTGCCGGTAAGGAGTCTATGATGAACCTTTTCCTGCTATGCTCGCTTAATTCAGAGAGTGTAATTGCTAGACCATCACTGGAATCCATTGCAGAACTAGCGTAACTTGCCAAACCAAGCCCAAATCCAACCCTTGCTTTTGGCATAAATACAGCATTCCTTGCCCTTCTGCTAAATTGTGAAGATGCCTTCGCTTTATTTTGTAGTATCTTTAATCCAGAGGAAGAGTATCCAAAGGGACCTGATGTGATTATAAGATCATCATTCCTTGCGCCAGCACGCTTTACTATCCTATCAGCAAAACCTACCATGCAACAATCTATAACCAGATCATTGCTTTCATTAGTGTCTCCGCCAACTATATTCACATCAAACTCTTTCTCTGCCACTTTGAAACCCTTTGCAAGTTCCTGTATATCCTTATATGCAAAGTTTCTTGGTATACCCAAGGAGATTAGAGATGCTAATGGTTTAATGCCTTTGCAGGCAAAATCACTTGCACATGAAACTACACTCTTCCTTGCCATCTGCCATTTCTTCATCTGTCTGGGCGCATCAGTACTTCTAACAAACATGTCACACTTGAATGCCAAGATTCTATCTCCAGCCTTCACAGTGCTAACATCATCATTCTGGAGGGTTCTTTTCTTCATTATTGCCAATGCTCTTGTTAGCTGATCAATAATCTCTCTTTCTCTTGGCATTCTCTTCCCTTATCTTTTGTTCATACTTGCTATACAAACTCTTGCTTCTATCTTGGTTCTTCGATTCTACAGATAGTCTGATGCTATGCTCTGTATTAGACCCACGAATTATAATCCATGAATCATCAATTATAGCTCTTATACCATCCGTATAATCAATTGAGGAAGATTCTTTCTCCAGAACTTTTCTAAGATTTTCAATAACTTCATTATGTAAAGAGGAATCAACTTCAACTTTACCTCTCATTAAATGATATTGTGATGAAAGTTGTAGGCATTCATCATATGTTCTGCTGTTGAGTAAAGTGCTTATCAAGACTGATGCAAGCATTCCATCCCTACACATGTTGAAATCTTTCAGCATGAAGCCTCCACTGCTTCCCTCCCCACCTGCAGGCACATTATTTTCGAGCATTGCTCTTACGACATTCGTCTCTCCAACTTTTGCTCGCCTAACTTTACAATTCATGCTTTTCGCATAATCCTCTATCGCTTTACTTGTATCCATACTTATTACAAAATCCTTTATTCCCATATCAATCGCCTTTGCCATGCATAGGAGCAATGTAATATCAGGTTGTAACTTTACTCCATTCTTATTCATTACAACCAGCCTATCACCATCAAGATCAAAAGCAAATCCCACATCGCATTTATTGGTCACAACTACATTATGTAAATCATATAATTCATCAGTGGTCGGATCTGGCATCCTTGATGAGATACCATGTTTATCATTTATGCTTATTACGTCACATCTGGTTTCAGATAGAATGGAAGCAGCATAACCACTTGCTGCGCCTCCAGCAGTGTCCACAGCAACTTTCAACCTTCCATTTACCTTCCCTATCAGATTCACAAGCTCCTTTGGATAGTTGGAATCAATGTCATACTCTTTTCCAATTGGTTTCACTTTATTTAGCGGAATTTTGATCTTCTCCAGCTCCTCTTCAAATATCCCCCTTCCATCAAGCACAAATTTCAAACCATTCCACTCCAATGGATTGTGTGATGCGGTAACGATCAAAGCAGCACCATGCTTTCTTGCTTTCCTAAATGCAAAGGGAGTTGGTGATATTCCTAAATTGTAAACATCGATTCCCTGCTCCATCAGCGCAGCAGTTGCAGTATCAGCAATAATTTTGCTTGAATCTCTTGTATCTCTCGCAAGAACGCACTCCTTCTCCAGTAATTTCGAGAAACCTCTGGAGAACTGCAGGACATCATGTAAAGTAAGGTCCTGACCAAATATTCCTCTTACTCCGGATATTGAAACCTTCACAGTGCATCTGTAATTAATCATCTATTAAATATTCAAAATCCTAGTTCTTAATCTCATCCTATTAACAACTTGACAGCGTATGATTTGTAACTCTCCTCCAACCTCTAAGCTCATGTATAGCTAGTTGTATGCTCTCTTCATAATACTCTATCATTGGAGAGCTTGGTTTAGGCTTTCTTTCAATTATCCCAATCATCCTTTCCTGCACTTTGGACATTTTCTCTATCTTTGAATTTGCATAGATGGTATCTGATTCGGTTCTGCCACGTTTCAGAACCTCAACCCAATATCTTTTCGAATCCAGTATACGCATTAGATAATCAGTTAATCTTATCACATCTTCTCCTTCAATAGCATCCTTTTGCACAATCTTTGCCAGACCTGCTAGCATCAGATCTTCATCTGTAGCCATATGGAACAATACGAGTAACTGGTTCTTAAATTCTATAATATATTGCAAAAACTGTTAAGGTTTATTATCACAAACGCTACAGAGTTTGGATTGTGCCTCGGTGGCTCAGCCTGGTAGAAACTAAATTGCCAAGAGCGAGCGCCTCGTAAGCGCTAAGTCGCGGGATCGAAGCCCGCCCGAGGCTCTATCACTGTATCTATTCCTCCATTTGTAGAATGTTTTCCTTGATACTCCATACTTTCTACACATATAGCTAACACTCATTCCAGTCCATTCTGTTTCGTGTATGAGTTTGAATCTTGTCCATGTTTCTATAGGTAACACCCCCTAGGCATAGGTTTCAACCATATCTGTGAGCTGTACAGCTAGCCGACCTCTCCTGATTTGTTTCGTACGGTTAAGTTCCCTAGCGTCTCTAGAGACCACTTAGTAGTTCAAACTTTTAGCGCGCTTCCATCGCTCTATGTATCATTGAAACATATGCGAACATGGCAACAAGTACCACAAAGCCAGACATTCCTAGCACTGGTTTGATTGCTGATGGATACAAATATACAATATCACCTACCACACGCATCAGTATCGCTGTAATAAGCAGTACCAATGGAATCTTGTTGAACTTTACAAATTGAACATACTTACCTAGAATCGGCGGTAGCATTAGAGGCAGATACATCATTATGGTTGTTCCAACGAAGCCTAGCGTTACTAAATGAATTGCAAGGTCGTAATATGCGAATTGGCCAGCAGATATTGCATATAGGATGCCTGCAATTATGCCTGTAAGTAAGAACGGATAAGCAATGCGTAGATGGCGCGACGTGGATCTGTATCTTGCCATTTGCTCCGCGGTCTGTTCATCTCTACTTACATTTGCCAACTGTGTTGGTGTCAGGCCTTTATTGAACACATAGATGCTGTGTGCGAAAAGCACCGTTGAAACTAACAACGAAATGAATGCAAGGGATTGCAGTGAAGACAGGAATAACATGATGCTTGTCAGCGAAGCGATGAACGCTGCCTTATCAAATACTTTCTTGGGAGCAACATATCCTAGGAATATTGGCATTGTCTTATACTGAATCCCGAAGACGGTCAGGATGGGGAAAAGCAGCCATAGATAGACCATGCTTAAAGGTTCTAACTGTAAACCAGCAAGCTGCACAACGTTGAATACGATCAGTATACATGTGGAGGCGGCGAAGTAATAATCCGCAAGCCGCCCAACTCTCGGAGGAACTCTTAGCAATGAAAATATTACAGTAGAGAACACTATAGCACCAGCAAGCCTTAATGCCTGTGATATTACACTGGAATTAGCATCGAGTAGTTGAATGCTCGAGAGTACCATTGATACAATTATCAGCAAGAAGGAAAGGTAGGCAAACTTCTTTAATGTAAATTCTATATTCCTGAACCTTGGAATGATCATATACATAACGCCCATGATAAGCAAGGTTACAGCGTCAAGCTGTATAGTTTTGTGAAGCAGTAGCATATTTGGAATGCGAAATGGCGTCTCAAGCCCAAAGAGATTCATCATGTAGATGGAGCCAATCGATGTGCCAATAAACAGCAAAATAACGAATGACTTTACGAACGGTCTGGTCCATGTTGAGACTACTATCATGAACTCCTTCCCGGTTTTGAGATCTATTAATAATTATTGTACACGCGAATTGCTTCCAGGTTCTGCACAGATATTAAGGGCGTTGATAAGTTTAGATTCCTGTCGATGCGTAGGATACAAACGGGACTTAAGTTTCTCAATACTACAGTAGAAGGCAATTCATTAGTTCATCCATCCACCGACCCTCCAAGCAGCGTGGGCTCGCTTCAATCTTTTTAAACGAAGCGTTCAGAGACGCCTCCATCTGTTGAGAATTATTTTGATCTGGGATACAAGAGAGTCCAGAATGATTTTGACATAAGGTGTGTTTTGCCGATCAAGAAGAAGAGAAGGAGAAAGCTCTCCAGGAAAGAGAGAGGGTATAACAGAAGGCTTTCAAGGGAGAGGGTTGTGGTTGAACATACCATAAGCAAAGAAGTTCAACATAATGGGAACAGGGGAATAATGTTATGAGGAGCAGATACAAGAGCTACGACAGGTCAGACTCAATAATTTCCGCAAAAGGTCTATTCAACATGTCCTTTTAATTAAAACTATCCGTGTTAATTTAAACTAGATTACATCCTCGCCTTCCTTTCCAGATGCTATATCTATTGCCCGTGTTATGGTAGAAACAAAGATTTTGCCTATGGAAGATTTTTGTCTGATGCATTCTATTACCTTGTCCTCTTTACCATCTGGAACAATTACTTCAATTACATATTTATCACTAAACTGCGGTTGAAATATTTCTGTTCCCTTTGATGCGTGTATTTCAGGAGGAGGATTCTTCCCACGCCCGCGTTTTTTTGTTATTGTCATTCCACCTACAGGAATTTTTTTAAGTGCTTCGCTAATTGCCATCACCTCGTTTTTTTGCAGTACAGCTTGTATCAGTTTCAAGGAAACTTATCCGGTTAGATTTGGTTAAAAAATATTTCGGATATTTTCAGATTTGAGAATCGTCCATGCTTTCTTATATTAACATCGTAAGAAATGAGAACGTGCCAATAGATACTGGAGATACAGCGTGGATGCTTATAGCCTCAAGTCTAGTACTACTGATGATTCCTGCATTAGGATTGTTTGAAGCAGGTTTATTACGAAAAAAGAACACAGTTTCGATTTTTATGCAAATATTTTTTGGACTAGCGCTTTTGAGTGTCATGTGGTTCGCTTTTGGGTTCAGTTTAACATTTGGACCCGATGAGACGGGAGGAATAGCTGGTAACCTAGATTGGGCATTTCTTAAACATGTTCCCTTTGACGATTCTTTAGAACACTATGCGCCAACGATACCCGGAGTTCTATTTGCGAAATTTCAAATGATGTTCGCTGTAATCACCCCCCTGTTACTTACAGGTGCAATAGCGGAACGAATGAAGTTCAGTGCTTACATTATTTTCATTGCAGCTTGGAGTGTTCTGATCTATTATCCATTGGTACACTGGATTTGGGGAGGAGGATGGCTTGGCGCATTAGGTATTGTTGATTTTGCTGGTGGCATAGTGATTCACACAAGTGCGGGTATGGGTGCACTTGCAGTAGCTCTAGTCTTAGGAAGAAGGAAGAACTATGGTCCTGCAATTATGGTACCACATAGTATACCGATCGCTGTATTAGGATCGTCTCTCTTATGGCTTGGTTGGTTTGGATTCAATGCTGGAAGTGCTCTGGGTTCCGGTGGGGTAGCTGGAAACACTGTAATTGTTACACATTTGGCCTCTGCTGTATCTGCTTTGATCTGGGTTAGTATTTCATGGGCACGAACTGGAAAACCAAGCGTCGTCGCAGCAATTAATGGTGCTATAGCTGGATTGGCTGGTATAACGCCCGCTTCTGGCTTTGTGAGTGTAGAGCACTCATTCGTGATAGGAATAGCAGTTGGAATTTTGTCATATATGGGTGTGATTTTGTTCAAGGAGAAACTCAAGGTAGATGATGCGCTTGACGTCAGCTCAGTACATGGTGTGGCAGGAATTGTTGGTTCGCTTGGAGTAGGGGTATTTGCCAGCTCACTAATCAATCCACATGGACCAAACGGCTTGTTATTTGGCAATCCAGAGCAATTGCTGTTGCAAGGAATTGGTGTAGGTATAGCTGCTGCGCTAGGTTTTGGTGGAACTTTTATCATAATGAAAATCATAAACGTTCTCATAGGAGTAAGAGTTTCACACGAGATTGAAGATATAGGTCTTGATATATGTGAACATGCAGAACAGGCTTATTCTGAAGAAGAAGAGTTCAAACTAGAATTCGATGAGGAAAAACATAAGGATTAAAAATTAACATCACTAGACCTCTTGCGTAGATTCTAGTTGATTCCTGGTTTCATTGAATTGTCGTTCAGTTTACTTGCAGTTTTGTATCTAGTTTCACAGTATTGATTTTTCTTATCGTGACCTGTTTTTAACCACATTTGGTTATGGTATAGTTGCGTCTTTGGAGTGTTATTCGAGTCATTACTTTCTTGCAGCTGGATTGAGTGATTTTCTACACTCATTAATGTATTGTTGAACGCACTATGGTAACTTCTATTATTAGGCTTTTTTACGGAGTATTCTTTGCGTTTCTGCAGAAGGTTGAGCAAGAATGTGGGGATAACACAAACCCTTGATATTACCAAGAACGTGGTAAAGGAGGTAAAGAGCCAAATTTACCTAGTTTATGAAACATTTGGGTACCAGTAATGTGGATACAACCTCACGAGTTGCTTCTGACGATAATACGAAGGCTCATAACCCACACTCGAGAGCTCGCCCGAGGCTTGTATAATCATTCTAGTTTTTCCTTTATGCACCTAAGCATTGGCGCCTCAATATCTTCTGCCACCTTCTGTATCAAAGATTTTGGGAGTGTTTTTAGCAGGCCGGTGGTTTCAATTTTAACACCTATTTGAATTTTGGTTCCAGATACAGAAGAGATGCTAATATACATTGTAATTTCAAAAGAAGCTCCGATCGATGAGCCTTTCACAATAATGGTCAAACTCTCCTTCTCCTTGGACCCTTTAACCTCAGATTCTATCTTGAATTTTCCCTTGATGAAAGAGAATGGCGGCTTTATCTTTCCTCTGAACTTTGTGGGCGTATCTATCTGTAGGTTCTCCAAGTTTGGTATGCAACCAGTCACTTGCTTTATATCGTTAAGAAAGTTCCATACACTTTCAATATCAGAATCTATCACGTACTCTTTCTTCAGTTCAATCATAGATATCTTGAAATAAGTAGGTGATAATAAAAATGATTTGTGGTAGATACAGAAAAGATACTGAAAGATGTAAATGGTTTCTGTGAAAAACTCAGGCCGATAGAAGATGTTTGTTATTTAGAGCACAAGTATAATGATCAGACAATACCATTGGCAAAGGAGTTCAATATTCTTGGCTTGCCGGTGCCAGAAGAGTTTGATGGAAGAGGGGCTGATAATTTCATTTACATGAAGGCATTGGAGAGAATTGGAATGGAAGGAAGCGGTATAAGAACAATTTTCTCCGTGCATAGTTCTCTTGCGCAGAAAACACTGATGAGGTTTGGCACAGATGAGCAGAAGGAAAGGTATTTGAAACCGTCAACAAAGGGTAAGATTATCTTTGCATTTGCATTAACAGAGCCGGATGTTGGCAGTAATCCTTTAGAGCTTAAAACGAGTTTTAAAAAAGATGGCGATTCATACATTCTCAACGGTACCAAATACCTGATATCCAATACAAGTATCGCTGATGCAATAATTGTATTTGCAAAAAGCACAAGCGGTCGCATATGTGCCTTCATAATTGATACGGATAAGGAGGGCATTGAAAGGGAGGAGCTGGTTTCCAAGATGGGTACTCCGACAACTAACACCGGAATGTTTGAGCTAATTGATTATAGGGTTCCGACAAAGAACCTTCTTGGAAAGGAAGGCGATGGATGGCAGATAGCAAAAGAAGCCCTGATTGATGGGAGGATCGGAGTAGCAGCAGGATGTGTTGGCAGCATAAAAGATTGCCTGATAGAATCTATCACATATTCAAAGGAAAGAAGACAATATGGTAAACCAATAGCAAAGCATCAGTTGGTTCAGGAACATATAGCATCAATTAAGGTTCACTTGAGCGCTTCAAGAATGATGGTTAGGAGAGCAACTGGTTTGAAGGAAAGATGGGATAAAGCTCCTGATGATAAAGAGTTGATGAGAAAGGCTGATCTGGCTGTTGCTGAAGCGAAATTATTCTGTGTAAATGCAGCCTATGATGCTGCTGACAGGGCAGTGCAGATTTTTGGAGGCAGAGGATGGTCTTTCCTCTATCGCCCTGGCAGGCATCTTGTTGACAATAGAGTTTGCAGAATATACGAAGGCTCCGATGAAATTATGAAATTGAAGATTGCCGCCGGCATTTTAGGAAAGGAATACAAATCATACAGCTAAGTTGTTTCTTTATCCCCAAAATTAAGCCTGCAAGAAAGTGTTAAGTTTACCGGCTGAAAGATCTTTACCAGCAAGCGCATCAAGCTCCCTGACAAACTCTTCTTCACTTTCCTTCACAATCACTCCTGACGCGGCAATGGAGTGACCATCGCCAAACCCATCGAACTTCCTGCATGCCTCAGGCAGAATTTCTGCTAACGATGGTTTCTTTCCCTTCTCTATTAACCGTGCTAATTTTTCTGGTACTCTAGATGATACCTTAACATACTCTCTGCACAACTTGCCATAGCCAGGTATTTCTCTCGGTATGTTCATTATTCCAATCAGATACTTGAGAGGACGCACAATGCTCTGGAATCTTAGATAGGAGCAGAAACTTCCAATCACTTTTCCACTCATATTCCTATAATTGTCATGTGCATGAAACCACTGTATGTTTGTAAGCTGGTTCAATCCATTCTGCCTTAACTCATCAAGCATTCTGCGATTCGCTTCCTTTCGCTCCTCTTCCAGCTCATCAATCATTGTTACTTTGTCATCAAAACCTTCCAAACACATTTTCATTCCAATCTCTGGTCCATTTCTATAATATCCAACAGAACCAAGAATGGAAAGCATTGTTGAAACCCTCTTGTATGATTTACCAAACAGGTTTACCCTTACATCTTCTCCTGTTTTGGTCTTCTTGATCTCTACCTGTTTATTTTTAATCGCATCACCTAACGCATTTCTGTTCAACCCTTTTATCGATCTAGGTATTTCAGCAGTTCCAATGATAGCAAGGTATGCAAGTTCTTCATTAGCCTTATCAAGTGTTTTTGCGAAAGAGTATGCTACTGTAGATGCTGAAGCATCACTCTCACCGCTCATACCATGGAACTCTGGATTAATATTATGTACCATAGGATCTGTTGGTTTTGATGGATCATGATGATCAAGAATAATCACAAGGTTTCGTGAAGCATTAAGCGATGATATCAGTTGCGCATGAGCAGAGCCCATATCAGCATAAACATACAGGTTATCCTTCTTGCCATGCAGATCCTTAATTATTTCCGGAAATAATTTGTCCAAGCATAGATTTTTTGGAGAATAGCCGTATCTTTCCAGCATCTTCCTGCAAATAGTGCCTGAGCATATGCCATCTGCCTCATCATGATGTATTATCATACATTCTTTTGCCCTGTAATCTTTCAGGCGTTTTGCAACATCCTGCATGGAGGCAGAAAAACTTGCGATACTCTGCATGCTCACCTCTTCATCGCCTCATTCATTATAGTAACGCCATGACTGGTTCCTATTATATCGGCACCAGCATTTAACATACGTACCGCCTTTTCATAGCTATCTATCCCACCAGAGGCTTTGACGCCAACACTCTTGCCAACTACCTTGCGTATCAACATAACATCCTCAACAGTGGCTCCCGTAGTGCCTATGCCAGTTGATGTCTTTATGAAATCAACCTTCGCTTCCTTCGCTATCATACATGCACTCACCTTCTCATTCTCATTGAGGTAACCAATCTCGATTATTACCTTCACCGCTATATTTCCAAGGCTTTTCGCCGTTTCTACTAATGTTACAACTTCCCTCCTAACATAATCAAGGTCTCCAGATCTTAAATAGCCTATATTGATAACCGCATCCAGTTCATTTGCGCCCAAACCAATTGCCTCCTTGACCTCTGCTATCTTTATGTTGGTAGACGTTGCTCCAAAAGGGAAGCCTATGGTTGCACCTATCCTGATATGCGTACCTTTCAGTAAATCATACGTTAATGGTAAGTATGAAAGGTTAACACAGACAGCCCGAAAGTTGTAATACTTTGTTTCATTGCATAAATTTTCAACTTCTTTCCTAGTTACATTAGGTCTTATCAGCGTATGGTCTATACATTTTGCAAGATTTTCAGCAGTTATTACATTCATACAGTATAATTATGCATATGTATCTTAAAAATGTCCTAACCATAGCAGCTCCTGAGAGGGGGAGTTTAACTTAAATTCTACCCTATCTATAGGTGAGGGGAGAGAAAGAATTGAAAACTATGCTTGCCGTGGTTGCTGCAGCAGTGCTACTTTTACCATTGATATTGGTACAGGCGCATGCGCAGATGGTAACACATGACCTTACAGTGACACTGAAGGTAACAAATACCAAGACTGGAGATATCCAGACAAAGGTATGGAAACCAAAGCCCTACACATTTGGAGACAGACCAATAGACGTTCCTGATTTTACCATGAAGAAGATCATAAAGTCTTTCGGTACGGACAACTTTGCATTTACATTTACTCATAAGAAATTCGAAGGAGAATGGATGCACTTTAAGGTAGAGATGATTGGTACACCCCTTGTAGGCACTGGTTTATCTGTAAAATTCATGTAACCTAGATTTTTTATTATTTATTGCGATTTGCCAGTCCATAGATTAATGAAATTTCGCGCTCTCAATTCCCTACTGTATAGCTTTATTCTGGTACCACATACAAAACCACCGGTAATGCTGGCATTGTACAGAATGAACAGAAATATCTCAAAACTACCTGGATTATAATCTGAGAATTTCAACGTGACCATGATTATTAGTATAACGATACTTATCGTTAGAACAAACCATCTGCTGTAACCCTTCAACTTGGTTAACTTTAGGATGACAAGCATGAATGATGAGATGGAGAATGCAATTATCGTTCCAATATCTGGATGCAGACCCATAACCTTCATTATCACAGAAACCAATCCCTCAGGACTCGAGGCAAGCAACTCATCCATTCTTACCTTTTCAGGCTCAACAAACCTCACTACACTGACAACTGCATATATTGCAAACAGAGAAAAGAGGAATATTGATGCAAACCTTGCATGATACTGTAGCCTGGGGAAACGTTCTACTATTGCCTGTCCGGTTACAAACCCCTGTGTAGCCCCAATCGCTATAACTATCAGATATGTTAAGAATGAGAACTGCTGGGCCACTCCTATCATAAGTTCATTATAAAACTGTAAAAGTAGAGGGAGTATAATGTCCATTCACTAACAGGCTTCCTACCGATGATATATTATAAATAGCAAAAAATTGATGACAGCCTCAGGTTAATTGTTTGACTATTAATTACTTAATTCTCGGTAAATTCTCGTTCTGCATTGAAGAGAATTTCTTGACAGAGAATCTTAAACTATATTTGAATTAAATTATTGTATGAAAGGATTAATTGCCTTAGCTGCAGCAACTTTATTGGTACTGCAATTAACAGTTCAAGCATATGCTTCAGATCTGATGATCGCACAGTGACATTGAAGATAACTAACACAAAGACTGGCAATGTTACAAAAAAGTATAGAATCTGACGCTATGGACATTTGGGGAGCAGCATATAGATATCTCCGATACTCTGCTAAAGAAGATACGGACAATTTACAACACTAGAACATTTGTCTTCACTCTTACAGATGAAATATTCAAAGGTAGATGGCTACACTTTGATGTAGAGTTGATTGGAACACCTTTAGTGGGTAGAGGGTTAACTGTAAAGTTCATCTGAGAAAATTGCATAGGATTCGTTTATCAATACACGATAACGTAAAGAACTCAGATAACAGTGGAGGCCATTGACTGGCTTTGAACCTCTGTAACTTTATTCCTTGCAGTTGGGATTAACCAATTTCTTACATTTGTGGTCATGTATCCAACTCCCATTGAAGAAGAGTTGAAGGTGCTTAACACCGCTACTAGAATCTACACGCTGCTGCCCGTTCTTTGGGCCTCGATTAAGAGTAGAAAGTGGGGTAGTATTTTTACCTCGCATATTAGCTCGTATGTTTAGAGACATAAGAATGCTTGTAATTGTTCATTCGTAACCTGCGATCATCAATCTGGTTTTTCAATTTTAATTACATACGTTCTTATCCTAGTTCTGGTTATGACAAGTACTTGATAACAAAACATCTCGAAGATTCTGTAAATCGCACTTATGTAGCTATTCAATCATATATTGATGGTAAGATTAGTTGCGAGGAAGCAATTGGTATAGTGAAAGTTTCAGATCTTCCTGCAATAAAGCTCGCGGGAATTATGAGACAGCTTTCCGATTATGGTGACAGAGATAGATATTCGTTATTGCGCAGAGAATGCAAGTTATTTGGTTTGTACTGACCTTTAGGTGATAAATAACGGACAAAATTGAGGATAGCATACATAGAATGAGTGTTTTAGCTAGGCAAATAATCGAGATATCTGTTCAGGAGACACAAACTGTACACGAGAACCTAAGGTATCGAGTTTCCGTCCAGAAGCGACAGAGACAATCCAAAAACGCTCTTGTCAGTGAACTGATGACACTGATAGCAGAGTCTAGAAAAATGAAACTAAACAATGCTGAAAGAGCACAGTTAGATACAGCTATAACTGGATTAAATAAAAAACTCTATGAAGCAACAAGCCTAACCATACTCTAAGTGTTTACAATATTAAAAAAGCAAACTATTCGTGATATCTTAAACTCGAATCAATCATGTTCTTCAATTTTCTAGTAGTTTCAGATGTCATAGCTTGCATACCCATAACTTTAAGCGGTTCTATTACCTCAAGCTCCCTGTACAACTCCTCAATGTATTCACTAGGCAACCTATCAATATGGGCGATTAATTCACTAATTCGTGGATTCTCTGACATATCTGTAACAATGAATTTTTTAAGCGCCTCCCGTCTACGTGTATCTTTAGACATGCTAACACCATCCTACCTGAATTTATACTCAAGATTATACTATTTGATTTCTTATATGGATACTATTTTTATCGTAAACCCATTTCTTATGACACCTTGGACAGTGCAGGCCAAATGCGGCAACATTGATCAACTGCACAGAATCTAGCAGTCCGAGAAATATCTCCTCGCTGCAGGCAGAATCTTTGCAATTGACAAAGTACTCTTCTATATTAGAGTTAGAATTAGATAGCATCATGGTTGTATTATCTACGCGTTCAATATAAACGGATGCATTCTTGCATCGTACTTCATTTCGAAAAATTTATGTCCTGTCATATAATTAGGGTTCCACACATATCACAAATATACATGAGCAATCCAAACATACACTATCAATAACCGAGTTTTCTTGCTTCAGAACTCTAAAGAAATCAGGTATGATTTAAAAGATATGTGATGGTTACTTTGCCTTGGCATTAGTAACCTGGATTTCTATTGTTGACACGTTTCTAGTTCTGCCGTCCTGCGACTGAAGAGATTCTGATCCTATTGTTACATCACCTATCTTATAGGAGTCCATCTGTCTGGTTATTATCTGCGCAACGCTTACCGCAGTGGAGATGCTCATGCCTCTTGCTTTGATAGTAATAGGACCCTCACTGGTCGTTAGTTGCATAATGGCTGCAGTTACGTATGTCATGAGAGGTTTCTTTCCTATGAATATCGTGTCTCTACTTCTTTCCATCTCTGTATTTTCTTGCATCACACACATGCTGTTGAGGTCTAATAAGAATGTATTACACATGTATAGAAATTGTGAAAAACTCGATATCTATTGAGGAATTTTATACCTATGAACTATGTTCCGATAACCCCTAACAGAAGGATCAAAAAGATTCCACATCGTGATTTACAAGAGGAATTTGATTGCATTTTAATGCATGATATACATTACAACTAATTGTATCTTCCATACTCATGTGCAATCTATACAAAGTAACTGTGAACAAGAAACTACATTCAGTACCCCTACAAATACTTGTGCGCATAACGCTCCGGAATGGAAGTACCGATGATGCTGCGAAGAGCCTTTAGCAAACAAACTTTTAAGTCAATGAAACTACTCAAGGTTTTACTATTAGCGACATTCATATTCCTAGTTGCAATTGATAGTTTCACCACGCATTATCTTGTAGAGAACCGTCCCGCAGGAATAAATGGTGAAAGCAATCCCATGGCTATGTTCATAATATCAGAACTGGGTTGGTCTAGCATGATTGTAATGAAGAGTATAGTCTTTCTTGCTCTGGTAGCCTTTGCTGGATACTTCGGCATGAATATTAAGTTGCGGGCATTCGTTAACTATGGTCTTTTGGCACTGCTTATGATTGTTGTGACAAGTCAGGCGAACAACCTGTATATGATCGGTACGATGATTTGATCACCTTGTAGCTAAAACAATCTATATGTTCATCAGCAATTTCAATATCCTATTGAAATTAATATCTGGATTAGATGTGGAAATGATCTGGAGAAACATATTAGAGATGCTTAGGAATAATTACTACTATGAATGATAACACGCAAATAGCAACATTTGCCGCTGGTTGTTTCTGGGGAGTCGAGGAAATCTTCAGGAAGATAAAGGGTGTTAGATCAACTACGGTAGGCTATACAGGGGGGAGGTTTGAAAATCCCACATATGAGGACGTGTGTACAGATCGAACAGGACATGCTGAAGCATTGCAGATACAGTATGATCCAAAGCAAGTATCTTACGAGCAACTCCTTGAGGTGTTCTGGAATATTCACGATCCCACAACCAAGAACAGGCAGGGCCCTGACATTGGTTCACAATATCGTTCGATGATCTGCTATCATACACCTGAGCAGGGGAAGATTGCAATAAAGGCAAAGGAGGAGCTCGAGAGATCAGGAAAGTTCAGGAACAAGATTGTTACAGAAATTGTACCGGCATCAACATTTTACAAGGCTGAGGAATATCATCAGAAATACTATCAAAAAAGAGGTGGAGGCAGATGTTATCTATGAAAAATATTATTAATATATGCATCAGAGAGAGAGCTTTACTTATGTGCACCTGTACTTGGCTAGAAATTTACACCGCAATAGGTGTAACCTCTTACCCGATTTATCTGCAGAACCATCAACTCGCATTATTATCAGCATCACTCTTCGCACTGTTGATGGGATTTCATTTTATCATAGATTTGGTATCAAAGAGAGAAAGCAGATGTTCTTTTTGATGCTTGTTAGACTTTCAATTTAATGTAAAAATACTATGCGGGCTCGGTGGGATTTGAACCCACGACCTGCAGCTCCGGAGGCTGCCGCGCTATCCATTCTGCGCACAATTACTTGCTCTACGCTACGAGCCCTAATCACAATACAAAATACCACATTTAAGGAAATTACTCTTCAAGGAGGGTTTGTATCATGCTACCAAGATATCCGCCCTGACCAAATGTTACATTACGCAATATCCCTTTCTTATCAATCAGTATGGAAGATGGAGTGCCTCGCAATGCATACTCTTCAAAAGTTTCTGCAGTGTATATCTTATGCTTAAGATATTCCCTAACACGTTGAATCATCTCAGCCTTTTGATAATCACTATACGATTGAAATTCTGGAACATTTGCTTCTGTAAACTCAATCACCTTATCATCTGTCCAGTTCTCATTTTCTCTCTTTAGAGAGTCCATTGCAACAGGGAAAGGAATCTCGTAGGGAAGTTTGTCTCCCTTCAATGACCCATATTGCGAAAGAACCCTATACGTCTCTCCAATTACCTGTCCAGTAGTCAACAATAATTCAAGGTTTTCTAATGTGTTTTTATCATAATCCTCAAATGCCGTTGCTAAAGCAAATACCCTCACTCCATCATTCTTATATTTATTGTAGATATCTATTGTTTCAGGAATTCCGTACAAAAAGCATCCTGGGCAATTAACCTGGAAAACTTCAATCAAGATTACATTATCTCTCTCTTTATCTATGTTTGTAGGTAAACCCTGTACCCATTTTGATACCTTGAGATTTGGGGCTCTGGCACCAATTTTAGCAACCATGGAATAAACTCTCCTTAAGAATTACTTAAAAACGTATTTCCTTATTTTGCCACTATAACTGGCGCTCTAGTCTTCAATGCCTTATCAATGGATTTAATGAACCAATCAAGTTTAAAATCTATCTTGGTCGGTATCGATAGCTCAACATTCTTCACCCCATCTATCTTCATTACAGTCTTGAACATCTCGTCCATTGAATACACATTGTCGCTGTACAGAATTATAACAATCATGCTCTTCTGGTACAACGGAGGGGGAGGGAGCAGAAAGTGATCTCCAAGTTGTTTGTATATTCTGCTTACAACTTCCTTATACTTCCTTTCATCTATATCAAGCAAGAGTGAAAATTGTATGAAACCCTTCATGGCAGCTGGGTTATAGAGCATTGTGAAATTTACCACCCCTATCTTTGAAAGAAAATCAAGCCTTCTCTTCACTGTGCGTGTTGATATTCTTAATGCTCTTGCAATATCATTGATTGAGGCTCTAGGATATCTTACAAGATGCTTTATCAGCATCAGATCTGTCTGTATTAATTTTTTCACAGGTATTGCTTTTACGGAGAATATGTTTACAACAATTGCCGGTTCAACCAGTTTCTTCACAAGTTCCATCTTCTGCTCCAACTCGCCTTTCACAGCTATTCCAAGCACGATTATGTTCCCAACACAGTTTATGACCATAAAGGTATCTCCAACCAACTTTACTCTATCCAAAATAATATCCTCCTGCTCGTTACCATGACTAATTATAGCATAAATAAGATCGTAACCAAACGCCTCCAGCTTTATTTGCGATATGAACCTGGCAATAACTCCATCATCGATCATCTTCATGACACGGTTCTTTACAGCATTGCTGCTTAACCTTAATTCATTGCCAACGCTCTGATAGGATGCTCTTCCATTAACCAGTAACATACGCATTATGTTAAGATCAGTTGTGTCCAAGTGTGACCTTTCCTTGCTGCAACACTTCAATAACAGGACATGTTATTAATTGTTGTGTCAGAAAAACGCATTATATGTTGCACTAGCGATAAATGTTCGAACCTGATAGTAAATAGTATTGCTCGTAGGTCATACGCTTCAGCATAAGCCAGATGAAAATATAGTATTGCAGACAGTTAACCTAACCAAGGTTTTCGACTCTGGGTCTGTTAGAGTTGTTGCATTAAGAAATGTTAACATAACTATAAGGAAGGGGGAGTTTGTTTCCATAGTCGGCCCATCTGGTAGCGGAAAATCAACACTGCTTAATCTTCTAGGCGCACTTGATAGGCCAACTTCTGGAAAAGTGTTCATAGATGGTATAAATATTTTTGCGCTTGACGATGGAGAGGTAGCAAGGATCAGGAACAAGAAGATAGGCTTTGTCTTTCAATCATACAATTTGATCAATAGAACCAGTGTGTTAAGAAACGTGGAGATACCTTCGATAATCTCTGGTATGTCAAGCCAAAGTAGAACCGGCAGGGCAATGAAGATACTGAAATTGCTGGGAATAGAGGAGAAAGCTAATTCTAAACCAACTACATTGAGCGGGGGACAGCAGCAGAGGGTTGCAATAGCACGTTCACTGATGAATAATCCATCGATAATACTTGCTGACGAGCCTACAGGTAACCTTGATACAAAGACAGGCAAGGAAGTTTTCGATCTGCTAAGAGATCTTTCAAGGAAATACGAAAGGACCGTTATCATGGTTACACATAATCATGAACTTGCAGATGCAACTGATCGCTCCATACATATCAGAGATGGCATGGTGGAAAAAGAGGTGATTCACGAATGAAGGTCACATCTATGATTTTAGCAATAGTATTGTTTCTATCTATCATAACACCGAACGTATTTGCTCACTATCCTCACACTACCGATGAATGTTCAACCACAGAAATGTTGGGAAGCAGGGAAGAGTGTCTTTTGGAGCAGAGGGAGTCTGGCAAGGAGGTAAAGTTTGTTGATATGTATTTCAGTAAAGGTGTTAACGTTGGAGGAAATGAATTAAGCGCTAATGAGATACCAAACAAGATTGAGGTTGCCCCTGGAGATGGTACAGCTATACTTGTCGCTGTCATGGCCAATTCTGGTTCGTTCGAGTTAACAGGTATGAAGGGATGGCTTAGCATGCCTATCGGTTTTCAAACGGTAGGAAAAGCATCAGGAGAACCAGCGTTTGACACCTACGATTTAGGAGTATCTCCTGGCTCAACATTCATCTTTGAATTTCCAGTTGTTGTTACAGAAAATACACGTGTTGGTATGTATAATACAAAGTTGCACGTTGAATATTTCAAGGCTAGAGACATAGGTCTCAATTTCCGGGATTTTGATGTAGAGTTTCTCTTGCCAGGAAGAGCGGTAATTAATACCTCAATCGACGACCCAATAATTCCAACAATAACCCAAGTGCCTTTGACTGTTTCAGTATTCAACAATGGGACAGCGATGATGAGCAATGTGGAGGTTACTGTAAGCACACCAATTACTGCAACTGTAGCACTTGATCAACAGGTACCTGAAGCATCGGAGTCACCAATCATGATACTTGGAGGAGATGGCTATACCAAAATTGAAACGATAAAGCCTGGAGGGAAAGCAGATGTAAAGATAACTGTCTTTGCATCAGAGGAAGCAGTTAACACCGCATTTCAATTGCCAGTAACAATAACTTATGTTGATCCCAATGGTGTGGATAAAGAAATAAAGCGGTTTGTTAGCGTATATGTGCAGGGAACCATAAGCTTACGTGTTTATGATCTTGGTATAACATACATAGCAAACGAGCCAAACCTTTCTGGTTATCTGCTAAATGAGGGAACCAACTTGGCACTGTTCACAACTGTAGAACTAATTGATAATCAGGATGTGATAAAGCAAATAGGCGTACCGCAATATCTGGGCGATTTAACTGCAAACTCTCCTCTACCATTTAACATTCCCATAAAATTTGCCGAAGGGATTGCTGAGAGTAATTATCCTGTAACGATAAGAGTAACATACAAGGATGATCTTAGGGTTCCATTCGAATTTACATCTGATGGCTTAATATCATATATTCCTCCAACCATACAAAAAGTTGAGACTTATGCAATCTACTCCAACATGTGGATTCCAATAGTGATAGGTGCAGCTGGTGCCGGAGGGTATGTCTCATACTATGCGTACAAAAAGAAGAAAATTTCCACGTTGAAGGAAGGGCTAAAGTCTGATGATGATAGCGACTTCCTAAGTGAAAGCAAGCAGTAAGTGTTTGCTATGCATGTTGGAGAGATATCTAAACTTGCGTTCGAGGCCCTTAGGGAGCGCAAGGTAAGATCAATTCTAACCATTATCATGGTTGTTGTTGGAAGCAGTCTGATGGTATCGATAAGTGGTCTTGGGGGTGGATTTATTCAATTCACAGAGCAGCAGTTCAGCAGCCTCGCTCCAAATGTGTTGTTCGTTTCAAGTGCACAACAACTTGAAAGCAATAGAATCGGAGGTGATGGCCCACCACTTGCTCCAAAGGTTATCCTCACATCTGTCGTTGCTAACAAGATCAAAAATCTGCCAAGTGTTGAAGATGCCATATCAAACTATCAGGGACAACTTACACTGAAAGGGAAGGGCAAATCTACTACGATCAGAGTATTTGCCATGGATCCCCAGAAGGTTTTTGCAATTGTGCCCAATGCAGAGTTCGATGATGGTTCTACAATAAGATCCAACGATCCTTCATACATATTGTTAGCAGAGAATGTTGCAAGACCACCTGCAGAAACATTTCCATTTGCAGTGCTTGGACAGGCATTGCAAGCAGAGTACAGTTTCGTTGATGAAAACGGTGTGCAGCAGGTCAACAAGAGGAGTTTTGTGGTTAGGGCGGTAATGGAGGAAACTGGAAACCCTACCGTTGATAATGCTGCAATAATAACACTGGACGCTGCAAACTCTCTGATGAACAAGGGAAGCAGGTATGATGGTATAGTTGTAATAGCCAAAAACGCTGATTTGGTTGACGAGGCAGAATCGGAGATACGGAAACTTTATGGAAATGATATAGGCATTACATCGGCTCAGGCAATTCTAAAGACTGTAAGAGAGTTTACTAGCGGTATCACAAGTTTTCTGTTAAGCATTGCGGTTGTAGCATTGCTTGTTAGTGCAGTAGGAATAATCACAACATTATACACTTCCGTTACGGAGAGAACCAGAGAAATAGGAACGATGAAGGCAATAGGTGCACAAAACAGGGACATACTTTCACTCTTCCTGAGTGAAGCGATAATGATTGGGGTGCTAGGTGCAAGCGTTGGCATAATAGCAGGCATCTTTGGAGGATATGTTTTAACCGCATCGATGGCTTCTGATGATGGGAATGTTATATCTCCAGTATTCTTCCCAAGAGATATGGCAATGATATGGTTCCTCTCCGTTGGCTTAAGTGCACTCGCCGGTTTCTATCCTGCTCTTAAAGCATCAAGACTCCCGCCAATAGTTGCACTAAGGCGCGAGTAAATCCAGTATTATTAGTCTAGACTTATCATGCCCCATTTATCTGGACTGACCAACACATCTTTTACTGTTCTAGAATTGATGCTAAATTGTTTTCCACCAGCATCCATAGGCCATTCAACAAAGCTGTTATGATAACCGTCATTTAGGTAAACATAGAAGCCCATTTTTTCAAGGCCGTAAGATTCCTTCGAGATTCTAAACTCTGATACCACACGTTCCATCTCGCTTTCATACGGGTCATTGGATCTAGAACTGTCCATATCAGCAAACCTGTCAATCATTTTCGCCTCCAGCATGATAGTCCAGCTTTTACCATTGCCCTGCATTATACCGCTTCTGACACTGCCAGCCCTTGTTGCTAAGTAGAAGCAATAATCATCTTGAAGAGGCATCATACCACCATTATTTTTGGTATCAAAACATACCACAGCCCAGTCTCCTCTTTTATCGAGTCCCTCATCGGAAATAAAATCTGTGAGAATGTACACAAATCTATCATCATGTTTCATCTTGAGATATGCTGTTACTCCATTTCTCACAATCATGGTCTCACTGGCATCATTCCATTCCATCTTACTGCTCCACTTCCCGTCTATTCTTACTGGCTCTTTACTCTTAGGAATAATAAGTTCATTAGTGCTGGAAGAATATACTGAAACAGATGACATCAACATTAATGTTATGAAGACAAGAACCACTGTTATCTTTACAAATGTGTTATGAACCAATATCATTCACACATTAAAGAGCTATTTATGGTAATCCACTTTGGTTTATTTTGAAAGATTATTATCAATGCACTATATTGATTCAAATGTGAAGAGAGCTACAGATGATTTGCGTGACGATCATAAGATTGTTAAAAGATTGCGTAACATTGCGAAGAAATGTTCAGACAATATCTATGCTGGTCATGACATACCTTTTGATGATATAAAGAACATAATCGTTGTAATTGAGGAGTTCATCGACAGATGCCACCATAGCAAGGAAGAATGTGCGTACTTTCCAACCACAAAGGGTAATGATCCTACTATGGATGAAGAGGCAAGAGCACTGATAATAGAACATGAATTTGGGAGAAGAATCGCAAGATTCATTGATAAAAGTTTTGGACATTATAGAGAAAATAAGGATGCAAGGGAACCACGCGCGTTTCCTGAAAGCATACGTTGATTTCATAGATGCACATACTACTAGGGAAGAGAAGTTTTTTGACTGGGTTGATGAAAGCATAAAGGTTTCTGAAGATGTGCAACATAATATATTGGAAAAGTTCGAGAGTATAGAAGAAGAAAAGATTGGGCATGGAAGGCATCATGAATTGGTAGCATCTATAGAGGATCTGGAGAAGAAGCCTTGGGTGCAGAGTCTATAATATTCCTCTCCATTGACTTGCTTTTTCCGTCAAGCATTAAAGACGTGAAGCTTCCATTGTGGCATTGAGAAGATAGTAACATTTGATGATATGGTTTATAATAATAGTAAACAAAATAATAGTTAGATGCAAGTAAAGCAAGTATCTTTTATTTGTATAGTTATAATTTCTCTTATGTCTATTACTAATGTAGTATTTGCTCAAGAGAGCTCATATACTCCATTTGATAAAATATTGTTAAAAATCTATTCTCCCGACTCTAATGAAAACCATGATGCAATTGATACGATAAGAGTTTTGATCTCAAGTTCTTTCTTCCATAAGGAATTTTCCATGCCTGAAACGGGGCTTAATACGAGTATATTCGAGAAAGAGATACGTTTGAGTCCAGATCTAACAAAATTTCCTGGAGATGTACAGACAAGGAGGGATGATGGTCTGAGTGTTACCTTCAGGATCGATTCGGATACGGTGGTAACGCGGAGTATATACATCAACTACCATGTTGGACAGGTATCCTTCGACAAACGTTCGTTCACACTTGACGAAAGTCCCAGAATAAAGGTGGTTGATCCTGATATGAACAGGAACCCTGACACCATAGACACAATATCTGCCAGAATATGGTCGACCACTGACAGAGGTGGATTGCTTGCCACGCTGAGAGAAACAGGTGCAGGCACTGGCATATTTGAAGAAATAATAAATTTCACAACAGATCAGGAATCAACAGGTACTAGGCTGAGAGTAACTGATGGTGACACAATTTTCACGAAATACACTGATAGCACCTTGCCGCCTCCAGCCGCACTTGCTGCTGACGGCATACAAACTGTTGAGGTAAGAGAGATGATTGCAAGCAGTACGGTTGGCAACAAACTTGTAAGGCACGACAGTATATTGTCATCAGAACTAGCATTGCTTGATGCTAGAGGTGAACAATTGGGTAAAGTGAGTATTGGAGAGCATGTATTCATACACATAGAACTTACAAATACCATCAACAACAGGCAACAATTCGTGTATATAGTGCAAGTAAAGAACACAGATGGAGAGACGATCTCACAGTCATGGCTCTCTTCAGAAATAATGCCAAGCAGTTCCTTCGCTGCCATGCAATCATGGCTTCCGTTGATATCTGGACAATACACAGTTCAAACCTTTGTATGGGATAGTTTAGATAATCCCATTCCACTGTCTTCAGCGAAAAGCGTAAGCATGCAGGTCTCATAGAAATGAATGCAAAATATCTAGCCATTATCATAGCATCTATGATACTTTTCTCCGCCAGTGTGCCGGTGTACGCTTCTCACGTGAAGATCAAGGAGCCTACAGAAAATGAAAAAAGATTGTTCGAAAAGATCCTTGCAAGGTTTGACGAGCATTTTAGCATGATGAATCAAGAAACAGAGGATGTGAAGCACAGTTTCTCCTCACCTTTAAAGATATTCTTCTCGTGCAGAACACTTGCAAATAAAGAAGCGGAATCTGTTTCTGTTAGTGTGAAAACGCAACTGTCAAGTTTCGACCGAACCTTGGCTGCACAGCATCCGACTGGTTTGCTAGGCGGTATGTATGTTTGGGATTGTACTGCAGTGAAGGACAGATACACATTAACGATTGAATGTGTTAACACATTGATGCTTAATCCAGATTTTTTGGTAAAGGAAGAAACTGAAACTGAGGAGAAGAGGATAGTTGCTATGGCAGAGAATGAGATGGTACTCTATCATGAACTCTTACATGGCGAATTGATGATTGATGCTATGCAGGATATCAATGATAAAGCAGGTTGGAGGAAAGATGCATGCACCTTCTTTGCAAATAATAATAATGAAATTGATTATGAGCCATCAGATGGCGATCATAAGATAATATCAGCACTTGAACTCGATTATTTAGCAAAACTTGTGGATCAGCAGGGAGGAAAGTTGATCATTAAAACTATAGATAATGAAAAAGTTGGAAGCAGAGAATTTACAGAAGTTGTTGCAACATTTAACGAATTTGGCGCAATTGCAAAGATAGGATTCTTTGTATTTGCAAGGGCTATCAATATACCATCTGCTGAGTTAATGGTATCTACAGAACAACAAACAATATCTGTCAAGGGTTACTTGGAAGATGCTAGCAGTGATGGAATTGTAAGATTGTTTGTGTTGCCCAGAACAGGGACAGCAGATGTTCTGCTTGGTCTGAAGGTTGATAATGCATTGAAGAGCAATGATTCCGAATTTGTGTTTAATGCTAAAGTGGAGAATCTGCAGGGCAACGATGTATCAGGAATTATGAGATTGCAAATAGATGGGCAAGTAGTTGCAACAAAGGAGATTCACATTCCAGTCAATGGAATAGAACACATGAATTTTGTTTGGAAGAGCAATGATATGAAAGCATCAAAACATACTGCAAAGATTGATGGCTTCAATAATGCCAGCAATGAAGTTACTTTTTTCACTTACGACAGGTTCGAGAGCAACACTGTAAATGATAATAACATTGTAACAGATCAGGTGTTCGTGGATCCAGAGACAAATGAAGACATATCGATTGCAAAGCCGAACAGAATCTCTGGCACTATAATAATGAAAAATGATGCTCAGGTGCAGTTGATAGCACCAGATGGCACTGTTGTTATCGGAAAGAATGCGTTGGTTAGCGGTACTGGAAGCAAGGCGCATATAGTGAAAGTTTTGGGCGCCAGTCTGGTGGTAAAATATACGCAACTAAATGAGAGATTGCAATTCTTTGCCGTAAAGCCCACCATTAACGATATTGCTCTACCTTCTGGAGAGTGGAGCATAGGAACCATTGATTCCGAAGACAATGATACAAGAATAAAGTACTACGTAAATTATATAGGCAATGCTTCACTGAATCAGGTTTAAATCATCAGATAAATGCACTAGTCTATTGTTTTGCATATTGCATTACAAACAACGCATATCACATCCACAACGCTTGAATCTGGTCTTCTTTTCTGTACATGTCTATCCATTCCATGACCACATTTGCATACAGGCAGACCCATCATAACATATACACTTGATAAGATTGTTATACATCACCTATTTTTATGTATTAAGAATTATAGTTCTGTGTACAGAAGTAACTGTTGAGATATGAGACACATTTGAGCATTAGATTATAATAAATAAAAAAGGAAAAGGTTAATTCAGCAAACTGCTGACATTTCTGCAAGAGTTTAGATCATTATCGTCTTCGTTTCGATTTAGATCTGCTCTTTGAATTTTTGTTTTTGGCAGATCTTTTACTCTTGCCTGTGTTTTTTCGTTTTACCATTCTACAATTTCCATCCATGATCGTATTTAAGTTCTTGTTTTGTCAGAATTTCATTCCTTGTTAAGAATTTTCACTTCACATTCCTTCACTAACTGTTTGAATTTTTCTGCATCTTTTTCTGATCCAACAATTGCAGCATAATGCATTGGAATTACAAGTTTTGGTTTTATCATCTTCACAGCTTGCGCAGCTTCTTCCGCTGTCATCACATATGTTCCACTAACTGGCAGCAATGCAACATCCGTTCGAATATTTTTCATCTCTTCAATTGCGTCAGTATCACCAGCATGATAGATTCTAACATTGTTGATGGTCACAACGAATCCAACCTTGTTATCTTCTTTAGGATGAAACGGTTTGCTGGTACTAGGATTGATCTTGTTTGTATTATACGCATGAACAGCTTCTACTATTATTCCCTGTACATCGATCTTATCTCCCGGCTTCACAATCTTAACTTCTTTCGCTCCAGTATTCTTTAACTCATTGGCACACTGAGGCGCTGCCACTATGATCGTATCATTGGTCACAACTTTCCTTATATCGTCCATGCTAAGATGGTCGAAATGTTCATGAGATATTAGAAGCACGTCTGCCTTTCCTGCCGGTTTTATCTTGTATGGATCTATGTAAACTATCTTGCCATCGCTTATTTTGTACGAATCATGTCCAAGCCATGTTATTTTAACACCGCTATATTCTAGCATGCTATATGTTATGAAAAAGGGGAAAATTAAGGTTTTGTGAGAAAAGTTAATTGCTTATTTATACAACAATTAATTTATTATTAGATAACGTTATTACATTTATACCATTTCTAAGCAATTTGTTCTTCAAACCATCATCTATCGTTGCTGCAAAGCATCTATGCTTCAAGGCATAATCTACTATCAAATCATCAGCAACAATACCACCCATTTGTACAACCTTGAACTCATTTGCAAGTTCAAGGGCGAGTTTTGCTTCCTTTGCCCTCTTTACCCCTGCTGAAGACACAAGTTTGTTCAGTTCCTTTATAACAACAGTTGGAACCACAAACTGTAATTTACCCAAGTTTATTTCCAGTTGATCCCTTCCTTTCACTGGCTTACTTACAAGTACTATTAGAAAACTGGTATCGCAGATAACTTCAACCAACTGCCACGCCAGCACCTATAAGGCGCCATCTATCTGCTATCTTTCTGCTTATAGCGATTCTGCTCTGCTCCAGAACACAAACAGGTCTTCTGAACTTCAACTCCACCTTACTATCTCTTACCAATTTTGCAGTCGCCAGCATTGCTGCAGTACCAATATTAAGCCTCAACGGTTCATTCATCTTTATCGGTTCAACCTTCACAAGCTCTGGTGTACCAACAGCGGTTTCAAAAAGTTGGGTATCAATTGTAACACTTTCCCTTTCCTGCGGGAGAGAGCCTGGTTTGCCTATGATTGAGCCTATTAGAGAATCACTCTTTACATAAGAAGGATCAAGTTTTGTGCCTATCGCAACCAACCCTCCAGGTTTTATTGAATCAACAATACCTGCACCAGTACCAAGGCTTGCGATCTGCGTCACAATAGGATCATATTTTTCCTTCTTCTCATCAAATATTCCGGGCCTGATCTCCATTTCATCTCCTGCTTTGAACTCGCCCTGCACAAGTGTGCCTCCAAGCACACCTCCTTTCAACTGCTCAACAGTCATGCCAGGTTTGTTTACATCAAAAGATCGCAAAACATGCATTATCGGGTCCTTACCCACATCCCTCTCTGGCGTTGGAATATTCTCCTCTATCGCCTGAATAAGAGCATCTATGTTTAACTTGTGCTGGGCAGAGACAGGAATTATGGGTGCTTTTTCAGCTGTGCTACTCTTAATGAAATTCTTGATCTGTTTATGATTAGAGATAGCATCTTCATATGAAACCAGATCGGCTTTGTTCTGTGCTATTACCATGTTTTTTATGCCCAGTATCTGCAGGGCAAGAAAGTGTTCCCTTGTCTGAGGCTTTGGAACATTTTCATTGGCAGCAATAACCAAAACAGCACCGTCCATAACGGCAGTACCAGAGAGCATGTTTGCCATCAAACTCTCATGTCCTGGAGAATCAACGAAACTTACCACCCTCTGCAATTCGCTCTTGCCTCTACAGTTGGGACATTTTGGAGATGTGGAATAACAAACTGGGGGCTCACATGATTGGCATTTATAGAAAGCAGTATCAGCATATCCAACTCTAATAGTAATACCCCTCTTAAGCTCCTCACTATGCGCACTCGTCCATACTCCCGTAATAGCTTCGACTAGAGTTGTCTTACCATGATCCACATGACCAGCAGTACCTATGTTAACGCACGGCTGATAACCATATTTCTTTATGTACCAATCGGGTAAAGTTTCTTTCCAGTGCAATGACCTAGGCTACAATACAAGGGGTATGTTAATCTTTGTCTTATATTTTTCAGAACTAATAAAAAATTGAGGGGATGTTTATTCTGTAACGTACACTGTCTCAACTTCCTGATTTTGTTTTGGTTTATTTGCAACCTTTGACTTGGAACTTGCAACCATGGTCTCTAGATATGCTATCGTAATTGCTCCCACTAGCGCTCCTCCTAACAATATCCACTTATGTAAGCCAAGACCAGAGTTTTTTCTCTGCTCTGTATGAACATATTCATTACCTGCCTGCGATACAGATGTTAACGACCTAATAGAGGAAGTTATCACCCTCACAGCACTCAATATAGTTGCGATTGCTTGCAATCCGGTTGTTATTGCTGAAAGGTACGTGAATCTCATTTGTGGCACCTCCTGAATT
>Ga0073934_10002398_pt1 | contig 39281 bp, 34 predicted proteins | sample LarsenN4metaG_FD_76834 | JGI IMG/M metagenome (GOLD analysis project Ga0073934, IMG submission 76834) | Hot spring sediment bacterial and archeal communities from British Columbia, Canada, to study Microbial Dark Matter (Phase II) - Larsen... ... | reverse complement strand
TCGGAGGGCACCTGCTGGGTAACAAGAACACCGACTCGGTCGCCCGCTTGCGTGAGGCGGTCGAGGGGACCTCGCTGTTCTCCCCCTTCCCCTTCCACAGCGTTTATTCGGTCGAGGACCACAAGAAACATGTCGACTGGCTCAAGCAGGTCAACCCGCGTGCTCTGATCAGCGTCAAGGTCTCGACCCCCACCGACGTGGATATGGTCGCCGTCGGTTCCTACTACGCCGGGGCGCACATCATCCACCTGGACGGCGCATACGGCGGCACCGGGGCCGCCCCAGAGATCGCCAAGAAGAACATTGCCATGCCGATCGAGTACGCCCTGCCGAAGGTGCACCGCTTCCTGGTAGACGAGGGCATCCGCGATGAGGTGACGCTGATGGCCTCCGGGGGGCTGCGCACCGCCTGGGATGTCGCCAAGGCGATCGCGCTGGGAGCGGACGGCGCCATCCTGGGCACGGCGGAGCTCGTGGCTCTGGGCTGCATCCGCATCGCCCAATGCGAGAAAGGCCTGGGGTGCCCGTTCGGCATCACGACGACCGATCCGGAGCACGCCAAGAAGATCGACGCCGACGTCGGATATCAGCAAATCGTCAATCTGTACACCTCGTGGACCTGGCAGCTGGCCGGCATCCTGGAGGCCCTCGGCATGCGGTCGATCGCCGGGCTGCGCGGCAGGAGCGATCTGCTAGTGTATCTGGAGTAAGAACCAATGCCAGGGCATTTCAGTCAAATGACTTCAATAAGGATTGAGCGGCGAGGTTACCCGCGCCAGATACCGCGGCAAATGCGCAAGATCCGGGTGGCTTTTGCAGCTGGACTTCCTATAATGAGAGCGATCATCTCCAGCAAATATGGAACGGAGGTTCCAGCATGCAGAATCTGAATATCGACTTCTTAGCGGCCTGCGATGACTACCAGCGCGTCGAAAAGGCTATCTTATACCTGGAGGGGCATTTCACGGAACAGCCCGGCTTGAAGGAGCTGGCGGCGAGCGCCAGCCTCAGCGAATTCCACTTCCAACGCCTGTTCACGCGCTGGGTCGGGATCAGCCCCAAGCGGTTCATGCAGTACCTGACCAAGGAACGGGCCAAGCAGCTGCTGGCGGAATCTCGCGATCTCCTGTACACGGCGCTCGCCAGCGGCCTCTCTGGACCCGGACGTCTGCACGACCTCTTCGTGACCTGGGAGGCAGTCACTCCTGGTGAGTTTAAGCAGCGCGGCCAGGGCCTTACCATCCGCTACGGCTTTCATCCCACGCCTTTCGGAGAGTGCCTGCTGGCGTTGACCGATCGCGGCGTGTGCAGCCTGGCTTTCGTCAGGGACGGCGACCACGCAGGAGCACTGCATTCCCTGAGAGCCTCCTGGCCCGAGGCTGACTTCGTAGAAGACCCAACTTCGACCGGAGGCGCAGCAGCCGACATCTTCACCAGGATCGCGATTGGAGAATCCTCCCCGGTGCGTCTCCATCTCAGCGGGACAAACTTCCAGCTCAAAGTCTGGGAGGCCCTCCTGAACATTCCAGCCGGGACGGTTGTATCTTATGAGGATATCGCGGTGGCGATCGGGATGCCGGGTGCCGCCCGCGCGGTTGGAACCGCCATCGGGCGCAACCCCCTCCCCGTGATCATCCCCTGCCACCGAGTCATTCGCAGGTCCGGTGAAATCGGGGAGTATCGCTGGGGTTCCCAGCGTAAAAAAGCGATCCTGGGATGGGAGGCGGCAGCCACGGAACGGGCACACCGCTCGTCAGGCACACCCGAGCCATCCTGGAGCGGAGCGAGTAATGGCTGATCGATCTTCATCCCCCTCCAGCGCGGCCATCTGGGCTGCCATGGCGGCGGTCTATATCGTGTGGGGGTCCACCTACCTGGCGATCCGCTTTGCGGTGGAGAGCATGCCGCCGTTCCTGATGGCGGGAGTCCGCTTCCTGATCGCCGGGAGTGTGCTCTACGCGTTCCGCCGGCTGCGCGGCGATCCACCGCCGACCCGGCTCGAGTGGCGCTCGGCGGCCATCGTCGGGTTCTTCCTGCTGGTCGGCGGCAACGGCAGCGTGGTATGGGCCGAGCAGCGGGTCCCCTCCGGCATCGCCGCCCTCCTGGTCGGATCGGCGCCGTTGTGGATGGTCTTGCTCGATTCGCTCCGCCCGGGAGGCCGGCGTCCCGGGGGGTGGGCCATCCTCGGCGTGGTGCTGGGGTTCGCCGGGATCGCCATCCTGGTCGGGCCGGCCCAGCTGATCGGCATCGAAGGGAGCGTGGACCTGCTGGGAGCTGGCGCGCTGACCCTCGCCGCCTTCTCCTGGGCGGTCGGTTCCCTCTACAACCGCGGCGCGCAGCTGCCCGACTCCCCTCTCCTGGGGACAGGCATGGAGATGCTGATGGGCGGGTTAGGGCTGACCTTGCTGGGAACTCTCACTGGAGAGTGGAGCCGCCTGGACCTCGCGGCGATCGCGCCGCGCTCGTGGTGGGGGCTGGCGTACCTGGTCGTCTTCGGCTCCTGGGTCGGTTTCGCGGCCTACATCTGGCTGTTGTGCGTCGCCCCGACCACGCTGGTCTCGACGTACGCTTACGTCAATCCCCTGGTCGCGATCGTGGTTGGCAACTGGCTGGCTGCCGAGCCGATCACCCTCCGGGTCCTGATCGCCGCGGCGATCATCGTCGGTTCGGTGGCGGTGATTACACTTACCCAGCCGGCGACCTCCCGCAAGAAAGTGGTCAAAGCGCCGGCGCTCTCGTGTGGAGATGATTAGAACTTATCTCAAAAATGGTAGATTGGGGTGTTTTGCAGCGGCTGCGCCGCCGCAAAACACCCCCTCGCCTTATTTTTGAGATAGCTTCTAGCTTTTAGAGGTGAAGTATGGCTGATAATTTCGCCGACAGGCTCATCAAATCCAGGTCCGGGCTGCCCAAAATAGACCCCCCTGCCCGGCGCTCCGTGGAGGCCGCCGAGGGTGGCTGCGGCGTCCTGGGATTCGCCGCCAACATCCCCATCGCCGGGAAGCACGTCCTGGCCGCTTCTGCCCAGATGCACAACCGGGGGAACGGGAAGGGAGGCGGGATCGCCATGGCCGGCCTATCGCCGGCGCAGGCTGGGGTGGACGCGGCCACCTTACGCAGCCATACTCTCCTCCAGATCGCTTACCTCGATCCGCACACCCGCCCGGAAGTCGAGCGAGACTTCATTGAACCGTTCTTCGACCTGAACCAGGCGTACCTGCTGCCGCACCTGGACGACTACCGCGAGGTGACCGGACTGGAAGTCCGCCCGCCGGATGTCTGGCGCTATTTCGTGCGGGTGAAACCTTTGGTCCTGGAGGAATTTGCGGCGCGGTACGATCTGGAGGACTTGTCTCCCCGCCAGGTCGAAGACGAGTTCGTGTACCAGAACTCGTACCGGTTGAACACGCGGTTCTACGCCCGCCCCACGCCTCTGGACGAAGAGAGCGCCGGCTCCACCCACGGGAGCGGTCTGGGCGAGAAGCGCGCCTTCGTCCTCAGCCACGGGCGAGACCTCTCGGTGCTCAAGATCGTGGGCTACGCCGAGCAGGTCGTGGAATATTACCGGCTCGAGGATCAGCTCGCGCACGTCTGGATCGCCCATCAGCGCTACCCGACCAAAGGGCGCGTCTGGCACCCTGGCGGCGCACACCCTTTCATCGGTTTGAACGAGGCCCTAGTCCACAACGGGGACTTCGCCAACTACCACGCCGTCTGTGAATACCTGCGCCAGCGTAACATCGAGCAGCTCTTCCTCACCGATACCGAGGTGAGCGTGCAGCTCTTCGACCTTTGGGACCGGGTCTATGGCTACCCATTGGAGATCACCCTGGAAGCCATGGCGCCCACCACCGAACACGACTTCGATGTGCTACCTCCCGAGAAGCGCGCGCTCTATGAAGCGGTCCAGCGGACGCACCTCCACGGCTCCCCAGATGGACCCTGGTTCTTCATCCTGGCGCGCTCGCTGATCGACGACGCCAGCCCGAGCGAGGACCGCTACGAGCTGTTGGGGATCACCGACACCAGCATGCTGCGCCCTCAAGTCTTCGCGCTCTATGAGAACACCCACCCATCAGAACGTATAGAAGTCGAAGCGTCACAACGTTCCAACGTTCCAACTTTCCAACTTTCCAACGTTCAGATAGGTCTGATCGCCTCCGAACGCCAGGCGATCAACGCCTGCCTGCGCTCGCTGGCGGCGGAAGACGAGCGGTTCCAGCCGAGAGCGGACGAATATTGGGTCGCGCGCGGCGGGTCCCACACCGACGGCGGCGCGTTCCGCTTCACTTACCGGTCCGCTTCCGGCAGTCTCGAATGCGAGAACAAATTCGGCGTCCCGGTCCGCCTGGCGCCCGGGAAAGAGCACGTTTTCCCCAGCCTGGTCGATCCGGCGCGTGCCGGTAAGGATTTTCGGGATGCCTGGGAGACCCAGGCGCTGCGCGCCTTCGACAACGGCGGCGCTGCCTCCCTCTGGCCCTGGCTGGCTTCCACGCTGGGCACAGTCAGCTGGAATGAACTCATCTGGGCGCTCGACTGGCTGCGGAGCTTCGCAACCGCCGGCGCAGCCGAGTGGGAATTCGCTCTGCAGACCCTGACCTGGGTGCGCGACAGGCGTTTCGACCCCGGCAGGAAGAAGCGCGCCTCCATCGTCAGGCTGGCAGACGAGGGGCTCACAGAGGTCTTCAAGAGGATCCCATCCGGCCGCGGGTTACATCTCAATTGGGAAACGCGTAATGAGCTGGGTCGCGAGCTGCCTGAGCCCGGCGCGGAATCGAAGCTGATCATCGACGCCCTCGGCTTCCCGGCGGAGGGCGAGGAGAGCGCCGCCAGATGGATGGTTTCGGCCCTCGAACGGGGCTGGAAGAACCAGATCGTCTACAACTGGCGCGGGGGCCGCTTTGCCGCCTGCGGCCTGGGCCCTGACTCGCACGGTGTGCGGATCGACCTCTATGGAGACGTCGGCGATTACGCCGCCTCCGGCCTGGACGGCGCCGAGGTCCATCTGCACGGCGATGGCCAGGACCAGCTCGGCCAGATCATGAAATCCGGGAAGCTCGTGGTCTACGGCGACGTCGGGCAGACCTTCCTTTACGGGGCAAAGGGCGGGGAGATCTACGTGCTGGGTTCGGCCGCCGGGCGGCCTTTGATCAACGCCGTGGGGAGGCCTCGGGCCGTGATCAACAGCACATGCTTGGACTACCTGGCAGAATCCTTCATGGCTGGCGACCCGCACAAAGGCGGCGGATTCGTCATCTTGAACGGTGTTGCCTTCGATGACTCCGGGAAGCTCGTAGAGCTGGAGACTCCCTATCCCGGCGGCAACCTGTTCTCGCTGGCTTCCGGTGGGGCGATCTACCTGCGCGATCCACACCGCCGCGTCTCACCTGACCAGCTGAACGGCGGGGCGTTCGCCGAAGTGAGCCGGGAGGACTGGAATTTGATCGAACCTTATTTACTGGAAAACGAGCTCCTGTTCGGGATCAGCCTGGACGAACTACTGACCGTGGAGGGGAAACGCCGCCCACCTCAGGAAGTCTATCGCAAAGTCGAAGTGCGCGACATGGCCGTGCTGCGGGAAGGCGAGAACCGGTAAACCACGTTTGAACGTTCAGCCCTTGAGAGCCCCGGCCAGGATGCCGCGGATGAAGTACCGCCCGAGGAACAGGAAGAAGAGCAGCGGGATCCCCACCGTGATCAGGGCGGCGGCCATCTGTAAATTGTAGAGCACGATCGTGGTGCCCTTGGCCTCCGCCATGACCACCTGGACCGTCTGAGTGCGCGGGCTGGAGAGCGTCAGCGCCAGGAAGAACTCGTTCCACACCGCGGTGAAGATGATGATCGCCACGGAGGCGTAGGCGGGAAAGGAGATCGGCGTCACCACCCGGAAGAAGGTCTGGATCCTGGACGCGCCGTCCATCATGGCCGCCTCCTCCAGCTCACGGGGGACGGAGAGGAAGAGGTGCCCATCAGCACGGAGGCCAGGGGGATGTTGAGGATCAGGTAGCTCAGGATCATCCCCCAGTGAGTCAGGGCCAGCCCCGTTCTCGCCATCAAGATTACCAGGGGGATGATCACAGCCTGATAAGGGAGGTATAGGGCGATGCCGACCAAGACGAACAATATCCTGGCGAATTTCGTCCGCGTCCGGCTCAGGTAGTAACCCCCCAGCCCACCGATGAAGACCGATAAGGCGGTCGAGACGACCGAGATGATCGCCGAGTTCCCCAGGCGTGGGATCATGTTGCTCCGAAAGCGGATGCTGCCGAAGAGCACCTCGGCGTAGTTGACGAACTGTGGGTTTAGAGTGGGTGTGAGGTAGGCCCCCTGGTTGATCTCTTCGATCGATTTGAAAGATGTGATGACCATCACGTAAATCGGAAGCAGATAAGCGATGGAGAGCCCTATCAGGACCAGGATCACGGTGATTTTCAGGGACTTATTCTTGGATTTCATTCAAACCACTTCCTGAGGGCATAAATGGTGTAGGGGATAACGATGATAAAAGCCATGAGAAAGATGATGATCCCCAGACCGGCTCCGGCGGATACCAGGTGCTGCTGGAAGAACGTGATCCACATGTTCAACGCGAGTACGTCCGTGGAGATCCCCGGCCCGCCAAAGGTAACGATGTACACGATGTCGAATACCTTCAGGGTTGAGATCAACAGCAGGGATACAAGGACGAGGATGCCCGACCGGATGTTGGGAACGATCACGGAGACCAGAATCCTGAGCCTGGAAGCCCCGTCGACCGTGGCCGCCTCGATCATCTCCTGGAGCTCGGAGGTCCTGAAGGAAGACTGGATGATGATTACGGCGAATCCCAGGTATTGCCAGATAAATATCAGGATCAACCAGTACGTGGCAGTTTCGGGATTCGTGGTGTACATGAAGGGCGATTCGATCCCGAACAATCTCAGGATCGTGTCGAACACCCCCTGCCCGGGGCGGTACATCCACGACCACACCGTCCCGGTCACGATGAAGGACATCGCCACCGGGTACAGGATCAGGGTGCGGACGTAAGATTCGACGCCGCGGATAGGAGAGAGCTCCAGCAGATAGGCCAGCAGGATGGCAATCACCACCGTCGGCACCACCCCGATGATCAGCCACTTGAGGTTGTTGGCTATATCGACTTTGAATCGTGGCTGGGTGACAAGGTGCTGGTACCATTTCAAACCGGTAAAATCGTAGTTCGGCGCGACCGTCTTCCAGTCCGTGAACGAAACGTACAGAGTCCAGAACAGGGTGCCGAACAGGAGCACCACGAAGAAGATGAGCGGCACCTGAAAAACCAGGATGTCTGCTAAAGTCATCCGTTCTCTGCGGCTTCTTTTGTTCCTGCGAGGGATGATACGTGCCACGGCTTGAACCTCGTCTCCAACCAGCTCCGGCGGGGCTTCCGGTCGCTGGCGCTCAAAGCACCGCCCAATAGATAAAACAAATCAGGTAGGGATGCCGGTCAAAGCATCCCTACCTGAGGCTAAGCGGACTCGATCAGGATGAATTTCATCGGGTGGATGTCAGCCTTCGATGAGAATCATCGATCAACAGAGCCCGTTTCCAAGAACTACGGCCACTGGTACCAGGCGGACGCTTCTGCGACCGAGTAGGTATCCATCATGGCGTCCACCGCCGCGATCGTGGCGTCCACGTCCGGCTGGACCAGGTAGGAGGAGAGGATATCCCAATAGACAGGCTGGGCTGTGCCGGGCAGGATGCTGCCGTGCTGGTCCAGAATCAGCTTGTCGGGATTCTCGCTCACGTAGGTCTGCAGCTCCTGGCGGATCGGATCGGGGAACTCCGTCGCGGGGATGTCGATGCGGGCGAAGAGACCGCCCTGGGTGACGTCGGTCGGGATCTGCAGTTCCGGCGAGGCGACGACTCTCAGCCAGTCCATGGTCGCCGAGGGGTGCGGCGCGCCGACGGTGATGCCGTATGCATCGGGGTGGAAGAGCAGGTAGCGCCCGTCTTCAGTCTGCGGGAAGGTCACCGCGCCGAAGTCCACACCCGGTTCCCAACCGGAGCCTTTCGTGAAAGCGCCGATCGCCCAGGTGCCCATCAGGGTCATCGCCGCTTTGCCTGAGCCAACCAATCCCACTGCCTGGTCCCAGGTGAGGGCGGAGTGGTCGGCGTTGATGTGCTCGTTCAGCATGGCGAACTTCTCCAGGGCTGTCCGGTAAGCCGCGTCGGTGGTCACGTCGATCTCGCCCTTGTGGAGCGCCACGTACGCCCCAGGTCCGGCTTCCTGCAGGTAGATGCTGTCGAACACGAAGGCGTCGCCCCACTTCTCCGAGGATCCTAGGCCCAGGCAGACCATGTCGGGCTTGGCAGCTTCGATCGTCTCGCAAGCTGCGATCAGGTCCTCGAAGGTCAGCGGCGCCGAGAGCCCGAGCTCTTCGAAGAGCGGCAGGTTGTAGTACAGGATGTTCTGGATGTGCATGTTCAGCGGAACGACGTAAGGATGCCCATCGACCGAAACCGCCTTCAGGAGCGGCCCGGGGATGACGTCCGCATAGCCGAGCTCCGCGTACAGGTCATCCAGGGGCTGGAGCACGCCGCCATCGACGTATTGCTTGAGCTCGGCCCCGCCCAGCGTCTGGAAGGTGTCAGGCGGGAGGCCGGCTGCAATCCGGCCCTGGAGCACGACCCGGTGGGAGACACCGCCGCCGCCGGCGACAGGGTTCTCGACCACCTCGATGTCGGGGTAGGCTGCAGCCAGTGCAGCGAACTCAGCGTCCGCCGCTTCGCGTTCGCCCGGAGCGGTCCACCAGTGGAAGATCTCGAGCTTCCTTTCCTCCGGGGTCGGCTCAGGGGTGACGACGACCGTCTCTACGACCGTGGTGACCTGCACTTCCCCGGCCACTTCGACCGGCACGGTGACCACGACGGTCTGTACCGGGGCTTCCGTGGCTTGCGGCGCACAGGCGGCCAGGACCATGCTCAAAACGGTCAACAATACGATGACGAACAAACTTTTTTTGTACATTTTCTCCTCCTTGAGAGAAAAGTTGATTTACAGATAGAGCTTGTTCAGGCGCGATGTTGAGTTTTCCTTTTAACTACCTCCTTTCCTGGGTGGGATTACCCGCGCGCCAGCAGTCCCTCCTAACCGGGAGGGTCCGCTGCCACGCAGGCGTGTTCGAACCTGGAATTAATGTGTAAGCTCGTTGAGATCCCCCTGCCGAGACGTAGTGCTGCAACGATCGTGATGCGCATAGGAATGTCACCGTCTTCAGCCTGCACTCTGAAAGGACCGGTTAATTCTTCATGGGAGGAAGTTGGCAGAATTACTGCTTCCGAGAGAGTAGCACATTAAACTTGCAGTGTCAATAGTTTGTCAGGAATGTGCGTGAATCATATCTCGATTCACAAAAGTTTTCCAGAGGCAAGAACGCATTCTTCCCCGTCATTCTGCCCGATGTTCCTCGTTGATTTCACGGATCCGCCCGGCTTCCCAGGCCTTGCAGAAGGCCTCCACCACCCGCGGATCGTATCGGCTCCCTGAACACTGGAGGATCTCCTGGTAGGCCAGTTCGAGGGATCGCGCCGGAGAGTAAGGCCGGTCGGTCGTCATCGCGTCGAACCCGTCGGCCAGAGCGACGATGCGCGCGGCCAGCGGGATCTCCTCCCCAGCCAGCCCCAGCGGATATCCGCTGCCGTCCCACCGCTCGTGATGGCACCGGATGACTGGGATAGCCGAGGCCAGGTAATGTATGTCGCGAATCATCTCGGCCCCTGTCAATGAGTGGGCTTCGATCTCTTTCCATTCCTCTTGGCTCAGGGGCTCCTTTTTGCACAGCGTGGTCTCCCGGATGTGCAGCTTCCCGATATCGTGCAGCATGGCTCCGAAGCGGAGCTGTTCCGGGTCCAGCGCGTCGCTCCCTGGGGAATTGGAAAGTTCTGGCTCCAGCGCTTCGGCGATGGCAAAGGCATAGGACATGACGCGTTCGACGTGCCCGCGGGTGTACTGGTCGCGGACTTCGATGGCGTTTGCCAGCACGGTTAGGCTGGCTTCGTAGGCGTGCTGGAGTTGGACCACCCGGAGCTGGTGCGAACGCTCCAGCCGAGAATTGACGACGGTGATCAGGTCCTCGCGCGTGACGGGTTTGACCAGGTAGTCCTCGGCGCCCAAGTCTTTCCCCGCCAGGACGTCTTCCTTCTCTCCGCGGGCGGTGAGGAAGACGAAAGGGATGGTCACCCATTCTGGCCGTTCCCGCACCGCCTTGAAGAACTGGTAGCCGTCGATCTCAGGCATGGCGATATCGGAGAGGATGAGGTCAGGACTGCGTTCTGCCATCTTCTCCAGGCCTTCCCGCCCGTTGGCCGCGGTCTGGACGCTGAAACCCTCCAACTCGAGCATCTCCTGCAGGCCTTCGCGCAGGACCGGGTTGTCTTCGACGATCAGGATGGTCTCCTGGCTCACTGACTCACCTCTGGAACTCCCTGATTACCAGATTTATACTCCATCAACTTCACAGACATCAAGACTTCGGAGATTGTCTTACAAACTTCCGAGGTCTTGATCGAGCGACGCCGCCGACGGCAGTCCGGCGAGGGGTTCTGCTTTCATGGCGGCGCGCAGGATTGCCTGCGCGAAGACCTCCGCCGCGAATGCGCCGACGATGTTGACGTCTGCCCTCTTCTCTCCGGTCGCCAGGGTGAAGACCGTGTCTCCGTCCAGCATCGTGTGGGCGGGGCGGATGGTGCGCGCCAGCCCGTCCTGGGCCATCTGGGCGACTTTATTCACCTGCTCTTTGTCCAAGCGGGCGTTGGTGGCCACCACGCCGATCACAGTGTTCTCGCGGGCGGCGAAGCCAAGCACCGTGCGCCCGACAAGCGTCCGCATGACGTGCTGCGTGTCGGCGAAATACGGCCCCTTTCCGATCTTCAGCGGTCCCTTCTTGACGCAGCGCGCCCCCGCGACGATCCGCCCGGTATTGGGGTCCACCACGTCGCCGAAGACGTTGACCGCGGCGATGGCGCCTACGATCACGCCGCGCCCGATCTCCAGGCTGGCCGTACCCACCCCCGCCTTCATCGCCCCGGCCATGCCGAAGATCTTGCCCACCGTCGCGCCGGTCCCCACGCCGACGTTGCCTTCCGCCGGGGGGTCTGCGGAGGCCTCCAGGCAGGCGCGATAGCCCATGTCCGGGCCAGGGCGCACATCGGCGCGGCCGATGCCCAGGTCGAAGAGGATGGCTGCCGGCACGATGGGGACACGCACCTCGCGCACGGCGAAGCCCACGCCGCGCTCCTCCAGGTAGCGCACCACGCCGGAGGCGGAATCCAGGCCGAAGGCCGAGCCGCCGGAGAGCACCACCGCGTGCACCACGTTGACCAGGTGCAGGGGGTGGAGGGCGTCGGTCTCGCGCGTGCCGGGCGCGCCGCCGCGCTGGTCGACTCCTCCCATCGCCCCTTTCTCACAGAGCACGACGGTGCAGCCCGTCAGGGCTTCCCGGTCCTGGGCGTGTCCGACCCGGATGCCGGGGATGTCGGTGATGGCGTTGTTTAGCTTGGTGGGCATGAGTAATTCACGAATGATGCGTATTTATTGAGAGTTGCTTTTCTCCTCGTAATCAAGGATGATTTGTTCTATTTTGGGTTTGATCTCTGGGATATCGCGCTTAACGACCTCCCACACGATCTGGAGGTCGACATTGTCGTAGCCACGGATGATCCGATCGCGCATCCCTGCCATCCCTCTCCAGGGTATAATGGGTATTGGGATACCTTCGACGTAGTTCCTCAGGCAGACGTTTCGCCGCTTCTCCAATGATCTCCAATGCTCGTACGACAGCGTAGTTGATCCGAAAATCGCTTTCGAATTGAGAATAGCTGATCCCCTCGAGTAATTCCTCTGCTTTTTTTAATTCCATCCAGGATGTCTTCTACAAAATCCAGGAACTCAAGGCTCATATCAGGACAACTTCCTGCAATATCCGCCGGCCGACACGCTTCTTGAGATTTTTCTTGATTGCGAGATCTACCTTTACACCTTTCACGCCGTACTTCTTGGCCAGATAGGGCTTTTGTTCCCGAAGTGTTTGTTGGATTTCGTAGAGATCCCTCATAACTCGATTATACCTGATTGAAAATATTGAATCTGTGAGTGAAAGCCTCATCGATGTTGATGTATCCACCCACGAGAGATCGTCCGCCGCCACATCCGTGGACTATCTTGCGGTATAATTTTCAAGCCGGACCGGCCCCATAGCTCAACTGGCAGAGCAAGCGCCTCTTAAGCGTTAGGTTGAAGGTTCGAGTCCTTCTGGGGTCACTACTAGGATGGCCATCCTCGGCTCAGGACGGGCTGGATGGCCGCAGCTTTCAATCCTCCCGTCGGAGTTTCATCATTCTGCCTCTCGGAGAGCGAGGACCGCTCTCCGCTTGCCTTAGCCCCTATCAGACACAAAGGAGTGTGGAAAATGAAAACCTTCATTCGCATCACTCTGCCGGTCATGCTGGCAGTCCTCCTCGGTCCCACCGTCACCGCCTTCAGCCAGGGATCGGAGGAGGAGCCCAACAACACCTGCCAGGACGCCCAGGATCTTGGGTCTGTCGAGCTGCCCTTCTTCGTGGATGGAAGCCTGGACACTCCGCCGGAAGTCCCGGACATCGATTTCTTCCGCTTCACCGGAACACCCGGCTCCGGTGTGCGCGCGGACCTGGAAGGCGCTGACACCGGGATGGGGACCCTACCCGATCCCCTGCTCGGGCTTTTCGACTCGAGCTGCAACCTCATCAGTTTCAACGACGATTCGTTCGAGAACCTCAACTCGCGGCTGATCTTCGTCGTCCCCCCCGATGGAGTCTTCATCCTCGCCGCGACCGGGTTCGCGGATTTCGGGTTCAGCGGGGACGGTTTCGTCAGCGGCAGCTACCGGCTGACAGCCGCCGCGCAGCCGCTGGACGGCACGATCCAGGGCCGCGTGGTGGACGCCTTACCGGGGCACCGCTCCCCGGAACGAGCGCCCCCTTCTCGTTCGTCGAGCTCTATCGCTGCCAGGATGAGGGCTGCTTCGAGTTCGTCAACTTTTCGATCCCGGACGATGCGGGGCGTTTCCAGTTCCTCGTCGATTTCGCCGACCAGCCCATCCCGGCGGGGTCCTATCAGATCGTGGCTTACGCCGAGCAGTATCAGCGCGGCGAGACCGGGGTCTTCTCCCTCGCCTCCGGGCAGCACCTGGACATCGGGGACGTGCCGCTGCTGCCGATCCCGGTCCAGGTAGAGAGGGTCAGGCCGTGCGAGGACCTGCCGCTGGAGGGCGGGGTCTGCCGCTACAGCGTGCGCTTCAGGAACGTGACCCCCGAACCGATCCAGGGGGCTGCCTGGAGCCTGGTCGAAGGGTTCTTCACCGGCTCCCCCCTCGAGTACACCCTCTTCCAGACGGGGGATCCGAAGGAGGTCAGCTTCCGCCCTGGGGGTGCCAGATCGGTCAGTTTTTCCTTCCGCGTCCCAGCCTCGGTCAGCGACGGCGCCTTCATGTGCACCCTGGCTCTCCTCGGCGAAGGTCGCCGCCCGCCGTACTTCAACACGATCGGAGGGAACTTCCTGTTCTGCGTCGTCAAAGGGCCGGACGGGTTCACCGTAGTGCAAGGCCTGGAAGCTCGCCGGCTCCTGGCTGCGCAGGAGGGAGGCCGCCTTCCGCTTCATAGCGCTCCCCTGCCGCAGGTGCTGAAGAAGGCGAGCGGGAAGTAAGAAAGTCTCCTCAGGAACATGAGCCCCGATCCCGATCCCCTCGCGTACAGCGCCGCCTTGAGCGACTTCCGGCGCGCCCGCTTCCAGGCCGTAATGAAGGAGATCCTGGCGCGCTTCACCGGCGAACCGATCGACCTGCTTTCCTACGACGAAGTCCGCCGGCAGCTCCACGCGCACGGGAGCTACTCGAAAGGACTGGAAGAGATCCCCCTGGACGCCATCGTGGGGAGCGTGGGGCGCTATACGGACTTCACCCGCGATTTCCTGCCCCGTCACGACGCCAGCCAGGAGCGCTGGGCGCGGGTCAAGGCCGCAGCCGATTCGCAGGTCGGGCTGCCGCCGATCGAGGTGTACAAAATCGGCGAGGTGTACTTCGTGAAAGACGGGAACCACCGCGTGTCCGTCGCCCGGCAGCTCGGCGCCGCGCACATCTCTGCCTATGTCACGGAGATCCTGACCCGCGTGCCCCTCACGCCGGACATGGACCTCGACGACTTGATCATCAAAGCCGAGTACGTCCGGTTTCTCGAGCAGACGCGCCTGGACAGGCTGCGCCTGGAGGCCGACCTGACGGTGACCGCGCCCGGCAGGTATCCCGATCTGCTGGAACACATCAACGTCCACCGGTATTACATGGGCATCCAGCAGGGGCGAGAGATCCCCTTCGAAGAGGCGGTCGCGGACTGGTACGACAACGTGTATCTCTCGGTGATCGGGGTCATCCGAGAGCAGGGGATATTGAGATACTTTCCGGAGCGCACGGAGGCGGACCTTTATCTCTGGCTGAGCAAGCACCGGGCGGAACTCGAAGAGGCCTGGGGATGGGAGGTGAGGTCGGACAAAGCAGTGCTCGACTTTGCCAGTCGAGTTGCCTCGCGGGAGAAAGGTGTGTTCTCACGGCTGGGCGAGCTCATCATCGACGCGGTCGCGCCCGAGCCCCTCATGGGTGGGCCGCCGCCCGGCGAATGGCGGCGCGGGAAAGAGGCCCTGCACCAGGCGGAGGCTTTATTTGCCGATATCCTGGTGCCGATCAGCGGACAGCCGGAGAGCTGGTGCGGACTGGAGCTTGCGCTCCAGATCGCAGAAAGGGAATCTGGACAGGTGCACGGCCTGCACATCGTCAGCACTGTGGAAGGCGACGCGGCAGATTCGGTCGCTGCGGTGCAAGCCGAGTTCTTGCAGCGGTGTGCCACCCGCGGGATGAACGGGCACTTCATCCTCGGGGAGGGCGAGGTCGCCGGGCAGATCCTCGACCGGATGCGGTTCACCGACCTGGTCGTGCTCAACCAGAACTACCCCCCAGGACCGGGTCCGCTGGCGAAGCTCACCTCCGGACTGTACGATCTCCTCCAGCGGTCCCCGCGCCCGATCCTTTTGACGCCCAGGACGGGCTCCCCGCTCCAGCGCACTTTGCTGGCTTACAACGGCAGCCCCAAGGCTGACGAGGCGCTTTACCTGGCCGCGTATATCGCAGCCCGCTGGGGGACTCCCCTGGTTGTGATGACCGTGTTCGACGAGGGCAGGAAGACGCCGCCGGAGACCTTGATGAAAGCCAAGGTTTACCTTGACGACCACGGGATCGAGGCGGAATACGTCGCCGAGGAAGGCGCGCTGACCGCGACCATCCTGGAGACCGCCGAGGCGCAGGCCTGCGATTTTATCCTCATGGGGAGCTATGGGCTGAGTCCAATCCGCGAGTTGTACGCAGATAGCACGGTAAATCAAATCCTGCGCCGGACGCGGGTGCCGGTCCTGCTGGCGCGGTGAGCAGGGCCGCAGCCCAACGCGGTAAACTTCAGAGCCACCTAACCTCTGTTCGGCTCGAAAAATCGTTTAAGATTAAACTAATTTAATCTCCCTGAGTTTAATTGGACTAATTCAATCGAATATATTAAAATTTATCCGCGCGCAAACAACATCCCCCCGTTCTTCATACACCGCGACTGAAAACCGAATATGGAAGGAGGTGAGGCCCAGGCATTCTTCCCCCATCCTCAATTCATCCGAGGTTGGATCCCAGACTGGCAATAATCTCAGAAAGGCAGGGAAAATGAAATGATTCCACCATCTTTTGAGTATGTGGTGCCCGAATCACTCTCCAAGGCAGTCTCTCTCCTAGCGCAGAACCCCGAAGCCAAGATCCTGGCCGGCGGGCAGAGCCTGATCCCGATGATGCGCTTCCGACTGGCGGAGCCGGCGCTCCTGATCGACCTCAACCGCCTACCCGGCCTGGAATACATCCAGGAGGAGGATGGGTGGTTGAAGATCGGCGCCCTCACACGGGAGGCCACGATCGACCGCTCGCAACTGGTAAAGGAAAAATATCCTCTGCTGGCTGACACCACCCGGGTGGTCGCCGATCCGCTGGTGCGGAACATGGCGACTTTGGGCGGGAACCTGGCGCACGCCGACCCGGCGAATGACCACCCGGCAGCCATGCTGGCGTACGGCGCGCAGATCGTGGCGACGGGTCCCACCGGCGAGCGCGCCATCCCCGCCGCCGAATTCTTCGTCGGCCCCTTCGAGTCCGCCCTCGCGCACGATGAGATCCTGACAGAAATCCGCATCCCCGCTCCAGAACCACGCAGCGGGGGTGCTTATTTTAAGCTGGAGCGCAAGGTGGGCGACTTCGCCACCGCGGCCGTCGCCGTCCAGATCACCCTGGACCGCGCAGGAGCCTGCACCAGGGCCGGAATCGGGCTGACGAACGTGGGCTGGACCCCGATCAAGGCGAGCCAGGCGGAAGCGGAGGCCGTGGGCCGCCAGCTTGATGACGGCGCCATCCGGCGGATATCCCAGCTGGCCGCGGACGCCGCCGAACCAGAATCCGATCACCGCGGTTCGGCAGATTACAAGCGCGGGCTGGTCAAGACGCTCACGGCGCGCGCCCTGCGCAAGGCCGTAGAGCGTGCCAATGGAGGTTCACGATGAGCAAGCACCACATCCAGCTGAATGTGAATGGTCTTCCAGTCGAAGCCGAGGTCGAATCCCGCCTGCTGCTGGTGCACTTTATCCGGGAAGTCCTCAACCTCACCGGCACCCACATCGGCTGCGACACCACTTCCTGCGGGGCCTGCACGGTCCACCTGAACGGGAAAGCCGTCAAGTCCTGCACCATGTTCGCCGTCCAGGCCGACGGAGGGGAACTGCGCACCGTGGAGGGTCTGGCGCAGAACGGCAAGCTCAGCCCGATCCAGGAGGGTTTCCGGGAAGAACACGGCCTTCAGTGCGGTTTCTGCACGCCGGGGATGATGATGTCCGCGCTCGCCCTGCTGCAGGAGAACCCCGACCCCACGGAGGAAGAGATCCGCTGGGCGATCTCCGGCAACCTGTGCCGCTGCACCGGCTACGTCAACATCGTCAAGGCAGTCCAGTACGCCGCCAGGACCATGAAATCTTCCGTCCCAGAGCAACAACCAGAAGCGGTATCCGCATAGAGAGGGTGCGATGAGCGAGATTCAAGGTTTAGGCCATTCGAGAAAACGTGTTGAAGACATGCGCTTCCTCCAGGGGCGCGGCAATTACATCGACGATATCAAGCTGCCCGGAATGCTTTACCTGGACATCGTGCGCAGCCCTTACGCCCACGCCCGGATCAAAGGCATCCACACGGAAAAGGCCCTGGCGATCCCCGGCGTGCTGGCCGTGATCACCGGTGAGACATTGAAGCAGTTTAACGTGCACAACATGCCGACATTGATGAGCGACGTGCAGATGGTCCTCCCGATTGAGGCGGTGAAATACCAGTTCCAGGAAGTCGCCGGGGTGCTGGCGACCGACCGCTACACAGCCGCCGATGGAGTGGCTGCCGTGGTGGTGGACTATGAACCACTGCCGGTCGTGATGGACCCCCGGAAGGCGCTGGAGCCCGGCGCGGTCAGGGTGCGGGACGACAAGGAGAGCAACCACATCTGGCACTGGGAGTGGGGCGACCGGCAGGCCACGGACCAGGCGTTCGCACAACAGGATGTCGTCGTCAGCCAGGACATCTACATCCCGCGCATTCACGTCTCCTCCATCGAGACGTGCGGGTGCGTCGCCAAGTGGGACCCGCTCGAAGGGCACCTGACCCTGTGGATGACCACCCAGGCGCCCCACGCGATCCGCACGGTCGTCGCCCTGGTCACCGCCCACCTAGGGCTTTCCGAGGAGAAGATCCGCGTGATCTCCCCGGACATAGGCGGCGGCTTCGGCGGGAAAGTGCCGGTGTACCCGGGCTATGTGATCGCCACCGCGGCGTCCATCGTCACCGGCAAGCCGGTCAAGTGGATCGAGGACCGCACCGAGAACCTGGCCGCCGATTCCTTCGCCCGGGACTACCACATCACCGCGGAGCTGGCTGGCAAGAAAGACGGCACGCTTAACGCCCTGCGCTTCAAGACCATCGCCGATCACGGCTACACCGACGCGGCTGCCAACCCCTCGAAATTCCCGGCCGGGCTGTTCCACATCTGCACGGGTTCTTACGACTTCAAGAACGCCTTCGTGGAAGTCGATGGCGTTTATACCAACAAGCCCCCGGGGGGCATCGCCTACCGCTGCTCCTTCCGGGTGACCGAAGCAGTGCTCGCCATCGAGCGCATCGCCGACATCATGGCCCACGAGCTGGGCATCGACCCGGCGGACTTCCGGCTCAAGAACTTCATCAGACCGGAGCAGTTCCCCTACCAGTCTGCGCTCGGCTGGGAGTATGACAGCGGCAACTACGCGGCGGCCCTCCGGAAAGCCATGGACATGATCGGGTACGAATCCCTGCGCAGGGAGCAGGCTGAAAAGCGCGCCCGCGGCGAGCTGATGGGCATCGGGATCTCCTCGTTCACCGAGATCGTCGGCGCAGGTCCTTCGAAGACCTTCGACATCCTGGGGATCAAGATGTTCGACTCCTGCGAGATCCGGGTCCATCCCACAGGCAAGGCGATCGCCCGCTTTGGGACGAAATCCCAGGGCCAGGGGCACGAGACCACATACGCCCAGATCATCGCCGAAGAGCTGGGTATCCCCGCCGACCACATCAAGGTGGAGGAGGGCGACACCGATACGGCGCCTTACGGGTTGGGCACTTACGCCAGCCGCAGCACCCCCACTGCCGGGGCAGCCGCGGCGGTCGCTTCCCGCAAGATCCGCGAGAAAGGCAAGAAGATCGCCGCGCACCTGCTCGAAGCGTCGGAAGACGACCTGGTGTGGGAGCGCGACCGGTTTTACGTCCGGGGGTCCCCGGATCAGTTCAAGACCATCCAGGACATCGCATTCGCCGCCTACACGAACCATCCTCCGGGGATGGAAGCCGGGCTGGAGGCGGTGGACTACTACGACCCGCCCAACCTGACCTATCCGTTCGGCTCGTACATCTGCGTGGTGGACATCGACCGGGGCACCGGCGAGGTCAAGGTGCGCCGCTTCGTCGCGGTAGACGACTGCGGCGTGCGCATCAACCCGATGATCGTTGAGGGACAGATCCACGGCGGGCTGACCATGGGCTTCGCCCCGGCTCTGATGGAGGAGATCTCCTACGACGAAAACGGCAACATCCACGGCGCGAACTTCCAGGACTACCTGCTGCCGACCGCCGTGGAGACCCCCCGTTGGGAGACCGGCGAGACGGTGACCCCCTCCCCCCATCACCCCATCGGGGCGAAGGGCGTCGGAGAATCGGCGACCGTCGGCGCGCCGGCTGCCATCGTCAACGCCGTGGTGGATGCGTTGTGGCACCTGGGGGTGCGCCACATCGACATCCCCATCACGCCCCCCAAGGTGTGGCACATCTTGAAAGAGAAAGGCGCGGCGTTGGAAGAATGAAAGAGGACAGCCGGTGAGCCAGGACCCCAAACGGGCTCACAGCCTCGTCGATTCGCTGCGGGAACACCTCTCTGGCCTGCGGACCCACGGGAAAGAATGCAGCCACCGCGGCGAGATCCGCAAGGTCAGCCCCAGCGCGGCGGGTTGCGAGGACTGCCTGAAGTCCGGCGACAGCTGGGTGCACCTCCGGATGTGCCTGGTCTGCGGATACGTCGGCTGCTGCAACGATTCGAAGAACAAACACTCAGCCGCGCATTTCCGCGCAACGGGACACCCGATCATGCAGTCCATCGAGCCCGGCGAGGGCTGGATATACTGCTACGTTGATGAAACACGTCTCTCGTGAAGGTGGTTATGAATTTCCAGGAAATCCTGAACCCATCAACCACACCCGACCAGGCATACGCGCTGGCTGTCGTGGTCCGGGCGGAAAAGCCGACCTCGGCCAAACCCGGCGCGAAGGCGACCATCACGGCGGATGGCAGGCTCCAGGGCTGGATCGGCGGCAGCTGCGCCGAGCCGGTCGTCAGGCGCGAGGCGCTGAAGGTCCTTCAGGAAGGGAAGCCGCGCCTGGTCCGCCTCTGCCCACCGGAGAAAATGGGCACCCTTCCTCAGGAAGGCGTCACGGAAGTCGCCATGACCTGCATCAGCGGGGGCACCCTGGAGATCTACATCGAGCCGGTGATGTTCAGGCCGCACCTAATCGTGATCGGCCACCTCGCCACAGCGCAGGCCCTGGCGCGCCTGGGGAAAGCCATGGACTTCAGGGTGAGCGTGGTCGGGCTGGAGGCAACCCCGGCGCGGTTCCCGGACGCCGACGAGGTGGTCGACCGCCTGGACCTGTCTGGCCTGGACGTCACGCCGAATTCCTCCATCGTTGTCGCCAGCCACGGGAATTACGACGAGGACGCACTGGAAGCTGCTCTCCAGACGGATGCCTCCTATGTCGCGCTGGTAGCAAGCAGAGCCAGGGCGGAAGCGGTCCTCCAGTACCTGCGGGATTCCAGCCTGCCGGAAGAGCGCATCGCGCTGCTGAAGTACCCGGCAGGCTTGGACATCGGCGCCGTCACGCCAGAGGAGATCGCGCTCAGCATCCTGGCGGAGAGCGTGTTGCGGCGCCGGCGGGGTCTGCCCGCCCCATCAGCAGCCCCGGAGGCGCCGGTCGCGGCCTCTAACGAGCCGCGCGAAGCTATCGATCCGGTGTGCGGGATGACGGTCGAGATCGAAACAGCCCGGTACTCTTACGTGTACCATGAGACCAGCTACTTTTTCTGCTGCCGCGGCTGCCAGCGCGCTTTCGAAAAGGAACCAGAGGTGTACCTGGCAAAACTGAAGGAGTGAACCGAACGCGCCGAGAGGAAAAACAAGTTCGTTTTACCAGAGTAGCTGCGCGAAAGTACTTTCCCATGCAGGTGCTCATGCCGCCGTCCTCGGCGGCAAGGATGGCTCCGTGAGCGTCAATTGCTTTTTTGATTCTTTCGAAAACTGATAAAGGAAGGAATACAAATTGTGGAATTCGAAGGAGTAGTAAGAATCAAAGCCCCCCGTCAAAAGGTGTGGGATTTCTTGACCGACCCGAACCTGGTCTGCCAGTGCGCGCCGGCGCTGAAATCTGTGGAGATCATCGTCCCGGACAAGCAGTTTAAAGCCGTTGCCGGGATCGGCTTCGGATCGGTGCAGGTCGTGTTCGTCACCGAAGCGGAATGGCTGGAGCTCAACCCGCCGGACCACGCCAGGATGTTCGCCCACGGAGATGCCCCCGGCAGCTGCGTGGACATCAAGAGCGACATGTACCTGTCCGATGGGGAGGACGGGATAACGGAGCTTAAATGGATCGCTGACGTGGTCGTGGTGGGAACGATCGCCAGCCTGGCTTCCCGGTTGATGGGCGGCGCAACGAAGAAACTGACTGGGGCCTTCTTCGATTGCGTCCGGTCGAAGATTGAAGCATGAAATTTGGTCCGGTCCCCCTGTCCCAGGCGGAAGGCAAGATCCTGGCCCACCACGTCGCCGGGCCAGATGGGTTGCGGGCTTTCCGCAAGGGGAAGCCTTTGAACGAACTGGACGTGGCGCGCTTGCGCGAGCTCGGGCGCCGGAACGTCTACGTCGCCGAACTGGAACCCGGAGACATCGGTGAAGACCGCGCTGCTGACCGCGTTTCTCGGGCAGTCAGCGGCGAGAACCTGCAGAGGTCCAAACCCCACTTCGGCCGGGTCAACCTCCGGGCGGCGCGCCTGGGAGTTCTGTGGGTAGACGTAGAAAGATTAATTCAACTGAATGAATGCGAGGGGATCACCCTGGCGACCCTGGCTGCCGGTTCTGTTGTCCAGGCCGGAGATACGGTGGCGACGGTCAAGGTGATCCCCTTTTCCGTGCCGGAGACGCACCTCCTCCAGGTGGAGGACCTGTGCCGGCGCGGGGGACCCCTGCTGTGCGTCACTGCCTTGGAGCCGCGCAGAGTTTCCCTGATCCTGTCCGGCTCGACCTTGACTCGCCGGCGGGTCATCGATTCCTTCGTGCCGCCGCTGAAGAAGCGCATCGAAGCCCTGGCATCGGAGATCCGGAACATCGAATTCGTCCCCCTGGAAGAAGAAGCGGGAGAGGAACAGCTGGCGCAGACGTTGCGAAAGGAGGTGGAAGGAGGAAGCAACCTGATCATCCTGGCCGGGGAGACCGCCGTCATGGACCGCCATGACATAGCTCCCCGCGCCATCGAACGGGCCGGGGGCGCAGTCGTCTGTTTCGGCGCGCCGGTGGATCCCGGCAACCTGCTCTTGATCGCCTATTTAGGGGATGTGGCGGTCCTGGGCGCTCCAGGGTGCGCCCGCAGTCCAAAAACAAACGTAATCGATTGGGTGCTCCCCCGCCTGCTGTCCGGCGAGCGCCTCGCCCGCGCCGACATCGTGAGGCTGGGCCACGGCGGGCTCCTGGAAGACACCCCCCTGCGCCCGATGCCGCGAAACCACCTGGTCTGACGAGAGAGGAATAGCATCAAAGGAGAGTGTTGCTATGAAAGTTCCCATTTCGCTTACCGTAAATTCGGTTCACCAAACCCAGGAGGTCGAACCCCGCGTGCTCCTCGTTAACTATCTGAGAGACACGCTGGGGTTGACCGGGACCAAGATCGGCTGTGACACCAGCCAGTGCGGGGCCTGTACTGTGTTGTTGGATGGAATGGCGGTCAAGTCATGCACGGTTCTGGCCGTCCAGGCAGACGGAAGCCAGGTCACGACCATCGAAGGTCTGTCGAAAAACGGCGACGGCAGAGAAGCCGCTCTCCATCCCATCCAAGAGGCATTTTGGGCGAAGCACGGGCTGCAGTGCGGTTACTGCACGCCTGGGATGATCCTGACAGCTTACGACCTGCTCCAGAGAAATCCGAATCCGGGCGACGGGGAGATCCGCCACGCCCTGGACGGGAATTACTGCCGCTGCACCGGCTACCAGAATATCGTCGCAGCCATTCGCCATGCCGCTGGCTTGATGAAGGAATAGCGCAGGAGGTTAAGATGGCTACAAGACTGTTTGGAAGCGGCATCAAACGCCGCGAAGACCCGCGGCTCATCACAGGGCAGGCAAAATACACCGGGGATATTTCTCTTCCCAACATGGCGCACATGGTGATGGTCCGCTCCCCGTACGCGCACGCCAGGATCAGAGGGATAAATACGGCTAAAGCAGCCGGGATGCCCGGCGTGCTGGGCGTGTTTACCGGCGAGGATATTCGGAAGGGGGGCTTCGGTAACATCCCCTGCGCCTGGGTGGTCCCGGATTCGGAATGCAAGACACCCCCACACCCTCCTATCGCGATCGAGATAGTGCGCTACGTCGGCGACGCCGTGGCCGTGGTGGTGGCGGAGGATCCCTATCTGGCGCGCGACGCAGCGGAAGCAGTAGAAGTAGACTACGAGCCGCTGCCGGTTGTGGTGGACGCCTTCAAGGCCACGCAGGAGGGAGCGCCCTTGCTGTACACGGAAGTCCCCAACAACATCGACTTCCGCTGGGAAGTGAAAGGCGGGGATGTCGACGCCGCCTTCCGAGATGCCGAGGTCGCCGTTAGAGACCGGATCATCAACCAGCGGCTGATCCCCACGGCGATGGAACCCCGGGCTGCCGTGGCGCTGTACAACCCGGCGATGGGCGAGGTGACGCTCTGGAGCACCTCCCAAAACCCGCACATCGCCCGGTATCTGCTCTCCCTCGTCAGCAACATCCCCGAGCACAAGATCCGGGTCATCGCGCCCGAGGTCGGCGGCGGTTTTGGCAGCAAGATCCCGTTCTACCCCGACGAGGTGGTCGCGATCTTCTGCGCGAAGCAGTTGAACCGTCCCGTGAAGTGGGTCGAAACCCGCAGTGAAAACTACCTCGTCACCACCCACGGTCGCGACCACATCCAGGAGGTCGAACTGTGCGGCACCAGGGATGGCAAGATCACCGGCATCCGCGGGACGGTGTGGGCAAACCTAGGCGCCTACCTTTCGACGGCTTCTACCGGCATCCCGACCATCCTTCACGGGCTGATGCTCTCGGGGCCGTACGAAATCCCGAACATCCACGAGGTCGTGTACGGCGTGGTGACGAACACCACCCCGGTCGAGGCGTACCGGGGTGCAGGCCGTCCGGAAGCCACGTTCATTCTCGAGCGTCTGATCGATCTCTTCGCCAGAGCGGTCCAGATGGACCCGGCGGAGGTCCGCCGCCGGAATCTCATCCCGAAGTTCACCGATGGACACAAGGTCGCAACCGGCCTGATCTACGACTCAGGCGATTACGAGCCGGCGCTGGACCGGGCCCTGGAGATGGCTGATTACAGGAAGTTGCGGGAGCAGCAGGCGCAAGGACCTGTGAACGGGAAATACCTGGGGGTCGGGTTGTGCACCTACGTCGAGATCTGCGGCCTCGGCCCCTCCCAGGTGGCCGGCGCGGTTGGCTTTGGCGGCGGGCTATGGGAGAGCGCCATCGTCCGGTTCCATCCCTCGGGGAAAGTCAACGTCATGGTCGGGGTCTCCCCTCACGGTCAGGGGGAAGAGACGACCTTTGCCCAGATCGTGGGCGAAGAATTCGGGATCGACGTCGACGATATCGAGATCCTGCACGGGGATACAGACCAGACCCCAATGGGCTGGGGCACCTACGGGAGCCGGACGACCGCGGTGGGCAGCGGCGCACTGATGGCGGCGATCAAGAAAGTCAAGGACAAAGCCAAAATCATCGCTGCGCACTTGCTGGAAGCCGACGTCGAAGACATCGAATACGCCGATGGCAGGTTCTTCGTAAAGGGCTCGCCGGAAAAAGCGAAGACCACCCAGGACATCGCGCTGATGGCGAACGTCGCCTGGAACATGCCTGAAGGAGTCGAACCCGGGTTGGAGGCCTCCGCCTTTTTCGATCCGCCGAACTTCACTTATCCGTTCGGCACCCACATCGCCGTCGTGGAAGTGGATGCAGGGACGGGCGAGATCACCCTCCAGCGCTACGTCGCCGTGGATGACTGCGGGCGGATCATCAACCCGATGATCGTCGAAGGGCAGATCCACGGTGGGCTGGCGCAAGGCATCGCCCAGGCGCTGTGGGAAGGGGCGGTTTACGACGAGAACGGGCAGCTGCTCACCGGCTCGCTCCTGGACTACGCCATCCCGAAAGCCCGGTTTTTCCCGGCGTTTGAGACCGGCAAGACCGTGACGCCGACGGACGTCAACCCCCTGGGCGTCAAGGGAATTGGCGAGACGGGGACGATCGCTTCGACGGCGGCAGTCTACAACGCCGTGATGGACGCGCTCGCTCCCCTGGGCGTCTCAAGGATCGACATGCCGCTCACCCCCGAGAAGGTCCTGGGGGCGATTTCGGCAGGCAGGATGGGAGGTTGAGCCATGTACCCACCAGAATTCGATTACGTTCGGGCTGCCTCTGTAGCCGAAGCCCTCTCCCTCCTGGGTCAGCACCCAGGGGCGAAGCTGCTGGCCGGCGGGCACAGCTTGATCCCCATCCTCAAGCTGCGCCAGTCCAGGCCGAATCTACTGATCGACATCGGTCGGATCCCCGACCTGAAGGGGATCCGTAGGTCCGGGAATTCGGTGGTGATCGGCGCGTTGACGACGCACGCGATGATCGCCTCTTCCTCCGAATTGCCAGCCGCCCTGTCCGAAGCTGCCGGGATCATCGCCGATCAGCAGGTGCGGAACCGCGGTACGATCGGCGGCAATGTCGCTCACGCAGATCCGGCGTCCGACCTCCCGACCGTCCTGACCGCGCTGGACGCGGTTTTTCACGTCCAGGGACCTGGAGGGGAGAGACAGATCACCGCTCGCGATTTCTTCACCGGTCTGTTCGAGACCGCGCTCAGGAAAAACGAAGTCCTGACATCCGTAGAAATGCCTGTGCTTGGGAACAGGACCGGATCCGCTTACGTGAAGATGGTCAACCCGGCTTCCGGGTATGCTATGTTGGGCGCCGCGGCGGTCGTCACCCTGGAAGACGGCAGGTGTTCCGGGGCCAGCATCGCGGTTGGCGGCCTCACACCGCACGCCATGCGGGCACCTTCGGTCGAAACCGCTCTCGCCGGCAGGCAGCTGGACGACGCTGCGATCGCCCAGGCAGCCAGTGCCGTGCTGAACGACCTGGGCGGCGATCTCCTCGGCGACATCCACGCCAGCGCGGCTTACCGGAAATCAATGGCGCCGCGTTACGTGGCGCAGGCGGTGATAAGAGCAGCAGAGCGAGCCGGCGCATGAATTGAGGATTCGAGTTTGTGGTGTTTTGCAGCGTCTTCGCCGCTGCAAAACACCACCACGAGTTCCTCTGCCGGGTGGTAATTGCTGCGTTCGTCGACCTAGCTCCGCAAAGGAAGGACGACACCGCGAGGGAGTTGCCTGGACGCCTTGTGGTCCTCTCCAGGGGCGTCTCTCCCAGATTTGGTGGGAAGCGGATTATTCGGGTAGAATATTCTTATGGATTCAAACAACACAGAATCGATTGACAACTTGCAGGATGCCCTGCGCGAACACCTCTACATCGCCGATCGCGGTCTCGCCACGTCGATCTTCCTGGCGCTCAAACTCAATCGGCCGCTGTTCCTGGAAGGAGAGGCCGGGGTTGGCAAGACCGAAGTCGCGAAGGTCCTGGCGCATCTGCTCCAGACCGACCTCATCCGCCTGCAGTGCTATGAGGGCTTGGACGTCCACCATGCCGTGTACGAATGGAACTATACCCGGCAGATGATGCACATCCGGGTGCTGGAGGCGCGGGGCGAGAAGATCGAAGAGGCTGACCTGTTCGGTCCCGCCTTCCTCTCGAGCCGCCCGCTCCTGCAGGCCATCCAGAACACCCGCGCGCGACCACCTGTCCTCCTGGTGGACGAGATCGACCGCAGTGACGAGGAGTTCGAAGCCTACCTGCTGGAGATCCTCTCGGATTACCAGATCACCATCCCGGAGATCGGCACGATCAAAGCGGAGCGCCCTCCGGTGGTGGTGATCACCTCGAACCGGACCCGGGAAGTCCACGACGCGCTGAAACGCCGCTGCCTGTACTACTGGATCGACTACCCTTCCTTTGATAGAGAACTCCAAATCGTGATGGCCAAGGTCCCCCAGGCTCCGGCCCAGTTGGCCCGGCAGGTGACTGCTTTCGTCCAGGAGCTGCGCAAGGTGGAACTGTATAAAGTACCCGGCGTGGCGGAGACCTTGGACTGGATGGCGGCTCTGGTGGCGCTCGACAGCCAGGCGCTGGACCAGAGCGTGATCGAAGACACCCTGGGGGCGATCCTGAAGTACCAAGACGACGTTGAAAAAGTAAAAGGCCCGAACGTAGCCGGGATCCTCACGCGCATCCTGGTCGGCGCTTGATTTGATCTCCCTCCAGGTGCAGCCATGCAAGCTCTACCCCAACACGGGACCGCAGAAACCGAAGCAGGGGGGAACCTCTTGTACAATCTGCTCTTATTTGGGCGGCTGCTGCGCGGGTTGGGGCTGGACGTCAACACCGCGCGGATGATCGACCTGGTGCACGCCCTGAAGCACATCGAGATTCTTTACAAGAGTGATTTCTACTACACGCTGCGCAGCCTCCTGGTGCATCGCCAGGAAGAAATCCCCTTTTTCGACGCAGCCTTCGAAGCCTTCTGGCGGAAGCCTTCCGACCATGGGGTCGAAGTGGAACTGGCATCTCTCGCCAGCCGCCGCCAGCAGCGCCCTAAGGTCATCCCACCGCCGCTCCGTCTCCCCGAAGAACGGTTGGACCCACCTCGCCAGCCGGACTCCGCAGCGGATGAAGAGCCGCCGCTCCTCGAAGCGACCATGACTTACAGCAACCGGGAGGTGCTGCGGCGCAAGGATTTCTCCGAGCTGAGCGCAGAGGAGCTGGAAGCCATCGAGCAGCTCATGCATGAGCTCTCCTGGAAGCTCGGCCAGCGTCGCACCCGGCGGATGCGGTCCGGTCCCGGCAATTTGCTGGACCTCCGCCGGACGTTGCGCAGGAACCTCAAATATGGCGGCGAGCTGCTGGAGTGGCCGCGGCGGGAGCCTAAATTCAAGCCCCGCCCGCTGGTGGTCATCGCCGATATCAGCGGCTCTATGGAGCGGTACACCCGCATGCTGCTCCACTTCATTTACACGTTGGCGCGCAGCCTGGATCAAAGAATGGAAGCCTTCGTGTTCAGCACACGCCTGACGCGCATCACACGGCAGCTCGCCGACAGCGACATCGAACAGGCCCTGCTGCAGGTCTCACGACTGGTGCCGGACTGGTCCGGGGGAACACGCATCGGGGATGCCCTTAAAGCGTTCAATTTTTCCTGGGGCAGGCGCGTCCTCGGTCAGGGAGCGGTGGTCTTGCTGATCAGCGACGGCTGGGACCGCGGGGAAGCCCGCCTGCTGCGAACTGAGATTGCCCGCCTGCAGCGCAGCTGCTACCGCCTCATCTGGCTCAATCCGCTTCTCGGCTCCGATCAGTACGAGCCGCTCACCCGCGGGATGCAGACTGCACTTCCCTACATCGATAATTTCCTCCCGGTGCACAACCTGGCCAGCCTGGAGGACCTGGCGGTCCACCTGGCTCAGGTCGACCAGTCCCGCCCAGCCCGGCGCCAGATCTTGAGGAGGCCCGATTGAGAGACATCCTCCCCGACCTGGCAAAATGGCTGGCTGAAGGGGAGCGGGTCGCCCTGGCCACGGTGATCGAGACCTGGGGCTCGTCCCCGCGCCGCGTGGGAGCCAAGATGGCCATGACGCCCTCGGGAAAGATCGCGGGATCTGTGAGCGGCGGCTGCGTGGAAGGAGCGGTCTTCCAGTCCGGGATGGAAGTGCTGGAAACCGGACGCCCGCAGCTGCTCCACTTCGGTGTGGCGGATGAGACTGCCTGGCAGGTCGGATTGGCCTGCGGCGGCACGATCCAAGTATTCGTCCAGCCCCTCGAGCGGGAAACTTTTTCAGCCCTCCAGGGTGTCCTGGAACTGGGAGTCCCCTACGCTGCTGCCACGGTGGTGCGTGGCCCGGCAGAATCCCTGGGGAACGAGCTCCTGTTCCTGAAAGCCGCGGAGGGTCTGAGGCCCATGCCCCTGGTTGGTCATCTGGACGCGCGGCTTGGACCGCAAATGGAAGCCCTCACCCGGCGGGCGCTGGAGGAAAGGAGCTCCCAGCGTTCGGAATTGGTGATCGAAGGCCGGGACGAGCCGCTGGAAGTGTTCATCGAGGTCATCCTGCCGCCGCCGACCCTGGTGATCGTGGGCGGTGTGCACATCGCCATCGCCCTGACCGGCATCGCCCGCATTCTGGGCTACCGCACAGTGATCGTGGACCCTCGACGGGCGTTCGGCAGCCCCGAGCGCTTCTCCCACGGGGATCGGCTGATCCAGGCCTGGCCCGAGGAAGCTTTGCAACAGATTGAAATCCACGCGGACACCGCCATTGCCATGCTGACCCACGATCCGAAGATCGATGATCCCGCCTTGAAAATCGCCCTCAACAGCCCTGCGTTTTACATCGGAGCGCTGGGGAGCCGGAACACGCATGCGAAGCGGCGCAAAAGGCTGCTCGCGGCAGGCGTCAGTGAAGACCAGCTAGCGCGCCTGGCTGCTCCCATCGGGCTGGATATCGGCGCCGAGTCGCCGGAAGAGATCGCGCTGGCGATCATGGCGGAGATCGTGGCCGCCCGTCACTCGTAGCTCAACCCCTTGTGAGTTGACCCTTGTGGAATGACCCTTATGCGTTGCCCCCTCGTGGGATTACCTCACGATGATTTACGTCATCCGAACCCTCCATAGCGGCTGAGGAAATCGCAGGCCGCCATCCAGATCTCCACCCGCCTCAACCCGAGCAGGCTGCGCCTCCGCAGGCTGACCGGGTTGTAGGCCCAGATCAGCCACCAGGCGTAGAAGTTCTCCCAGAATTCGCCGAACCTCCCAAGCGGGCTGTGATAAGGCAGGACGGTGAAGCCAAGCCGTTCGACCAGCCTGACACCTCCGGAACGATCGGGTATCGAGAGCAAAGACGTGCTCCCGCCGACCGCCTGGGTGATTTCGGTATCCAGGTTCGATTTCAGGTAGTTCGCCGCATAGCCCAGCGATCGGATGAACATCCGCTGGATCCGGATCGCCCAGTTAAAATCTGGACCGCGGGGTGGGATGGTCGGGATGCGTGTGTTCCACAGGTGGAGGAACAGCACCGGCGCTCCCCGGGGCACCTCTGCGCCCGGCAGCAGCATTGGGCGGCGGGCTTTCCCGAGGCTGAGGCGCAGCAGGCAGTCCTCTGCCTGGCAGAATTCGAAGACCCCGTATTGCCTGCTCAGGAAAGCGTCGAAGCGGCGGATGACCTCTCGCACGGTCACCGTCCGCCGATCAGGACGATGCCGACCACGACGAGCAGGGTGCCCAGCCACTGGGCGGGGGTGACGGCTTCGTGGAGCAGCAGGCGGGCGGCGAACAGCTGCACCCCGATCACGGTCAGCCCTGCCGAGATCGGATAAGCCACGTGCAGCGGGATAAACCGCATGGCGCCGGTCAGATTCAACACGGCAATAAAACCAGACAGGTTGCCGACGACCTGCCAGGCCAGGAACCCTCCCCAGGTGGCGCTGTTGGCGGACAGTTTGAAGCCGGTGTTGGCGAGAATGTTGAAAATTAGATTTCCCAGGATCAATGCGATCACGAGAATTCCGCTCCGGCTGCTTAAACCCTGAATACCTTCCCGTAACCCGGCGGGGATCATTTCTGCACCTCCACGGAGACTGTGGTCTCTACTGTACTCGGTTTTTGCGCCTCCATTTCCCCACCAAACTCTCCCATGAACTGCGCCAGAAGGAGGGGCGCTTTCTTTCCCAGCCAGCGATCACCTCCCGCGCGATCAGATAGCCCTGCTCGATCAGGTCGGAGGTTCTCTCGAAATCCCACATCTGGACAGGGTCCCGTCCGACCAACTCGATCCTCTGGACAGTGACGCCGCGGTTCTCCGCCAGGGCGATCTCCATCTCCGCTTGGCGCCTGGAGACAGTAAAGAGCAGCTTCCCGAGAAATTGCCTGAATCCGGGCGAAGACAGGGCTACCGCCCGGGGATCGAACAGGTCCAGGGCAATAATGTGCGTGGCGCCTGCTGAGAGCGCAGGCTCCACCGGCAGATTGCTCACGAGGCCCCCATCCATCAGCAACCGCTCCCCGGCTCGCATTGGCGTGATCCACGGCGGCAGGGCAGTGGATGCCAGCAGTCCCTCCAGGACGGTCTGGCCGGGTTCGCGACCATAGACGACCGCCTGATAGCCGTTTAAATCCGCGGCGACCATGAACAGCTGCACACCCTGGATATCGCTGAACGTGAGGTCCGGCTCCAGGCCATGTTCGATGTAAAACGACCGCATCCGGTTGAAAAGCGAGGCCATCGGTCGGTTGAAGATGGTCCTCAAGGAAAGCCAGAGGAAGTTGGATGGCAGGAAGCCGGCTTTGGAGGCATCACCCCAGGCAACAACCAGGCCGGGGATGGTTTCCAGGCTGACTCCGTGGACAGCCAGATACGAGGCGTTCACGGCTCCTATCGAAGTGCCAACCAGGATATCTGGATGATAGCCGGCTTCGAGCAGTGCCCGGAGCGCGCCGACCTGCAAGGCGCCGCGCGATCCACCGCCGCTGAGGACAAATGCCAGTTTTTTCATTCCGGGAGACTATCCCTGCTCAACTACACCCCGTTGGTCCCCTCGTCAGCGGCAGGCGCCTCCTCGACCCACTCCGGCCCCTCGAGCGAAGAGGACAATTGAGCGGATTCCAGGGCTGATCGTTTCTTTTCCAGCCGCCGGCGGCGCGGCCAGTCCAGGACCTTTTTCGCTGGGATAGAAAGGAACAGGAGAACCGTGTAGATCTGGTAGATCGAGGGCTCCCGGTCTCTCCAGACCAGGAAGGCGAGCGAGCCGAGTCCCAGCCCCGCGCTCAGATCGAAATTCCGGAAGATCAGGTAAGACGAACCAAAGACCGCCAGACCCCAGACCGTCGGCCAAGGGGAGAGAACGAAAAGCGTGCCGAGGATGGCAGCCATGCCCTGCCCGCCGCGGAAACCTGCCCAGATCGGGAAGTCGTGCCCGAGCACTGCGCAGATCCCTGCCGCCAGCTGCCAGCCCGGGTCCAGGCCGTAATACCTGGCGATCAGAACAGCCGCTGCGCCTTTAGAAAAATCGACTGAACCGACGAATGCTCCTGCCCCCCATCCCAGCGTGCGGGTGACATTGCGCGCCCCCATGTTCCCGTCGCCGATCTCGCGGATATCGACGCCGGCGACCCTCCGGGAGACGAGAAGAGCAGTCGGGATCGAACCAAGCAGGTAGGCGACGATGAGCACCAGGTAGCCAGCAGGCAGGATGTCGAGTGCGTTCATGCGCACCTCCAGGAGGCCTGGCGACCGCTGCTGGGAGGAAAGCTATGACAGGCCTCGACGAGCGTCCCCTCCCGGATTTATCTTGTCAGCTCTATTATAGTGCTTATCAAGCAGCCCGGGAACTCGAAAAGTGGTCCGAAAGACTTTAAGGTTGGCAGCTGGGGTATAATTCCACCGCACACTCATCCAGTCATCCCCAGGCAGGAGGCAGATTATGAGCGAGGAGACCGGCGGATCTCAGGTGCAGTCGAACGGCGCGACGTCGAACACGGTTGCGATCGTGGCGATCATCGCCACTGCGGTGGTGGTGCTGGCATGCGTGGCAGCCTGTGCGCTGGCTGCTTATGCCTTCCTGAGCAATCCTCCCTGGGGATTTCTATAGCTATCCCTTAATGAAAATTGTAATCCCCAAGAATGCAGGGCAAAGCCCACCCTTGTACAGAACCTCGCCCGCGGGGGTCCCCCTCGAATCCCAACGTTCCGGTAGACTTCTACCTGATCAGGGTTTTACGGAGACCCCGGCTCACGCGCCGCCTTCGGGCGGCCTGAGCGCGCCGAGCAGGGCGTTCATCATCCGCGCCCGGTAGTCGACCGCGGTGGCAACGTTGCGCTGGTGAATTTCGTATAGGGCAATGTCGACCTCCAGGACGCCTCCCTGTCCCTTCCGCAGGGGGATGACCGTCTCGCTGTCGGCGTCGAGCTTCACGACGGTGCTTGCCACAGGGCGGGCCTGGGAAAAATCGGCGGTCGCTTCCGTGCCGATCTCAACGTACTTGGTGACGACTTCCATCGTTGCGACGTCCTGGACGTACTTTGCCACCGTCGCGGCGACGTTCTTGAGGGAAGTCAGGTAATCGGTTGCCATGATACAGCTCCTTTTCTTGATATTTTCTTTTTGCGTGGGCCAGACTTTGGAAGTCCCCGGTACCATCCCGGCGCCGGGATGGTGTTTTCTCCAAACTTACGAAATCTGAGCTCCGCGGTCTGGGGTCTGCAGCCAGCTTACTTAAGATTTTGGATTTTCTCTACGTCCGCGAGGATCTGGTTGACGAATCTCCAGGCCAGGGGCAGCGCGAGCAGCACTCCACCTGGGGTTGCCAGGAGCGCGGCCAGTTTGGCTGCGCTCTGAACGGTCACGAGGATGGCGTGCAAGATGATGTTCCGAGAGGCCAGCGCTTGTGAGAGGGATCGCTGGTGGTCCTGGTACTCCAGGGCGTTCGATTCGGCTTCCCAGGCAGTATCGGCGTCCCCATCCCAGCCGACGATGGTCCGGGCGATCAGCTTCTCCCCGACCGCGGTCTCGACCCAGGCGAAGTGCGATACCGTTCGCAGCAGGCGGTCGATATCGGCACTGAATCGTTCGAAGGCCGCCTCCAGCTTTCCGCGCTGTTCTTCATCCACGGCGAAACTCACCCCCAGGAGCGGCTGCCGGAGGGCCTGGAGGGAAGCCAGCAGGTCCGCCTCCGCCTGTGTGAAGGTGGGGATCGATTCCAGATCGAAGGCGACCCCGCCCGCAGATGCCGACCGGGAGCTTTCCAGCAGGCGATCGATGCTCTCCGGGACCCCTTCCAGGGCTGATCGGGAGGCATCCAGGAGGGCCTGGCGGTCAAGCAGCTGCCTATCCGCCGCTGCCGGGTCCGCCGGCAGCGGCAGCCGCCAGACCGGCACGGATTCGACCTCCACCTCCCCCAGGCCGTAGGAGAGACCAGCAGAACTCACCTCCGTGGAGGCGCCCCACATCTCGAAGATAGCAGGCGTTAGCTCCTGGCCTTCTGAACGTCCAGCTTGCGCTTCCCGGACCATCGGTTCCTAAGGCTTGATCAGGTTTGCCAGTCCGGTGACCGCGGAGATAGCAGTCTTGATCAGCTCCATCCGGCTGTTCTGGGCCTGCGCGAGCATCTCGAGGTGGATCCGCCACAGCTCCGTATCCACCTCGCCCGCGTCTTCCGGGACGCAGACGAGGGTGTCCCCGTCGATCTTGACGTGGGTCAGGGCGCGCAGATCTGCCCCGGTGAAGCGTCCTTCCTCGAATTTGCATTTGGCGACGTCCCGGCTGACGTATGTCGCCACCTCCAGGCTGGCGGCATCGTCGAGCGCCTTGCCGAGGAAGTCCCCCAGGCGCTCGACCAGCTTCCCCAGCCCGCTGCTGACGTTGGCGCCGGCCTGGCGGAACACGTCCCCAAGGCCGTAATCGATCGCTGCCCCGGGCGCGGGGCCTGTTGCGGAAGGTGGTTGAGTTCCCACTGGCGGCCCCATCGGTGTAGCGGTCGGTCTCCCGGACGGGATGGGCTTGATGATCGTGATCACCTCGGGGCGTTCGACCTCTGGCTCCATCTTCTCGCCGACCATCAGCCTCACGGCGGGGTCGCCGAGGATCAGGTAATTGCGGGCGTCGTTGTTGGCGGTCCACATCCCGGCGACCTCGAGGTCGTCAGCGGTCTTCCCGAAGGAAATATCTTCGAGCAGGACGCTCAGGTCGGAAGAGATTTCGGCGTACTTCTCGTTGAAGAACTCCAGGGCAGCTCCGACAGGGTATTTGTTCATCAGCTGGCTCAAAGCGCTCCGGAACACCGTGAGCTGGCGGCCCGCCTTCGGCCACATGAAAGAATAGCCCCATGCCCGGTCGACGTGCCCGACGAAGGCCAGCGCGCCGCCTTTCGGGTGGGCGAGCATCCGCTGCGGCAGGCTCGCCAGGAAGGCCTGCGGGGCGATTTCCGTGCGGGCTTTGAAAGCCTGCTGGGCGAACTCGTCCAGACGCGGCGTCCCTGCGCCGTAGCAGGCGAAGCAGAACGCGATCAGCCCGAACAGGTGCGCATCTTCGGGGAGGTCGTCCGCTGCGAAATAGAAGTCCTGGGGGAGGGGTTTACGCCAGTTGTTGGGTCCCGGCCAGTCCTGGCAGAGCAATGCTCCCTGGTGAGGCAGCTGGCGGGCGTCCCCGTAAGGGAAGCCCATGCCGTGGCTGGCGGTGAACAGCAGCCCCGGCGTCCCCGGCCCGCCCAGCCGGGAAGCCAGCTCGCTCTTGGTTGCCGCGTCCTTGAGAACGGCCTCCACCGTCCAATCTTTGTAATCTTCCGTGAAGGCCTCCGCCAGGGGCTGCACCAGCTCCTCGACGCTCAGGCCCGTCGCCCGGTCGTCTGGGTTGCTCACGCCGAAGAAAGTGATCTTCCGCGGGAGAGCCAGGTTCATTTTCTCGGCCTCCACGACGCTGTGCGCGTACCGGGCGTAGTCTTCCAAATTATCGAAGTGAATGCGCCCGACGGCGAATTGGATGTCGAGCTGGGTCTGGAAGCGGTAGGGGATGCTTTCCGGGCTGCCGGCGATGAGCAAGTAGTAGGGCATCTTGGTCGGATCGACCGCTCCGGGTCCGACGCTGTGGCGGCTCAAAAAGTCGTTCTTCGATTCGCCGGGGCGGTAGCCGTCCGGCCCGCTCAATTCTTTAAAAAGGCGCTCGTCTTTCTGCAAAACCTGCTCGCGCCGCCACTCGATCAGCTCAGCCAGGGCTTCCCGCACCCCCGGGTCGGCGTCGTGGGCGAAGAGGATCCCCCAGCCGGCCTGGGACAGGTCTGCCGGGTCGACTTCCCCCGCCACGCCGTAATGCCCGCCCAGGGATTCGAGCTCGTGACGGCGCTTGAGCTCGGCGAGCAGCGCCTCGTCCTGGACTTCCCCCCGGGCGATGGCTGAAAGCGTCGCAGCTGTCAGCCGGGGGAGCAGGTAATTGCCGGTGCTCCCGTCGATCCCATTAAAGAACAGCTCTTCCATATCAGTCCTTTCTTAAAATCTTTCAGGGCCATTGATCACACGTCTTGCGGTATTCCGGCTCTTTTACATACTTCACCCATTCGTCTGGGGTCAGGTTCCTGCCGGCCAGCCCGCAAGCCCTTGGCTTCCACTGGTCGACATTTAGATCCCAGAACGCGACCGTGCCTGCCTGGCTGCCGGAGGCGAGCGTCATCCCGTCCGGGCTGAAGGCCAATGCGGTCACCGCCCCAGCCCCGCCCGTGAAACCGCTCCCATAAAGCGACAGGGTCTCGAAATCTAGCATGATCACTCCCCCGAAGCCGGTTCCGCCAGCGATCAGCCTCCCGGAGGGTTCGAAAGCCAGGCTGGTGAAGCCCCCCAGCTGAGCGAACTGCAGACCGTCGACTAGCTCGAAGCTTCTTCCATCCTCGGCGTACCAGAACGCCATCACGTCGTCCTGGGTACCGCCGACCAGGAACAGGCCGCCCGGGCTGAATGCCAGGCTCGTGATGTTGCTTTGCCCAAGTTCCAGGGTTGCGAAATTCTCCCGAGTCGACAGGCTCCACAGCTGGATGGCGCTGCGCTCGCAGGTGAGCCTGCGGCTCGGCTCGTCGAGGCATAAGCCGACCGCCAGCGTGTCGCCGTCCGGGCTGAACGCCAGGCTGTCCACCGGGTAAAAAGCGCCGCCTTCGAGCAAGCCGGCCTCCGTGTAGGTCCCATCCGCTTCTGCCCTCCACAGACGGGTGCTGCTGTCTCCAAATCCGAGTGCGAACCAGCTCCCGGTCGCATCCAGGGCTCCCGCGGTCGGGAAGAGGTTGGTTGAATAGAGCTCCTCCGCGGCCCCTGACCTGAAATCTGCCACCCAGATTGTAATGGCTGCCGGCAAGATCCCGAGCATGAGCACCGCGTCAGGCGAAGGCATTGCCAGGCTTTTCAGGTCCCCCTTGCCATCGGTGAATAGAGCTCCGATGGGCTGCTCGGCAGCGATCGAATACAGCCTGGACCGGCGGTCCAGACCAGCCGTCGCCAGGACCGGCGTCCCCACGGAATTGAAGACCACACTGGTAATCCGATCGGTGTGGTCCCCCAGCTGATCGATCTTCTTGAAAGTGGTCACGTCCCACAGCACGGTCAGCCCGTCCTCGCCGCCGGCTGCCAGGACTTTTCCATCCGGGCTGAAGGCGACGCCGGCGACATCCCCAGGGTAACCCTCGAGTGGGTAGCCTTCGCCTGTCGCCAGGTCCCACAGGATGACTGTGACGTCTTTATCGCCGCGGTGGTCGTCCCCGCCGGAAGCCAGCCATTGACCATCCGGCGACCAGGCGACGCTATTCACGCTCCCCTCGTGGCTGACCGACTCGAAGACCACTTCCCCAGAAGCGATGTCATAGATGCGGACGGCCGCGTCCGCGCCACCCGCCGCCAGGTGCGAGCTGTCTGGAGACCAGGCCACACTCAGGACATCAGCCACGCTGCCGCGCGGGAAGACCGACTTCACGAAATCGGTGGTCTCGGCGTCCCGCAGGACGATCTCCCGCCCGGCGCCGGCCTGCGCCAGCAGGCTCCCGTCCGGGCTGACGGCCAGACTGTTAACAGGGGCGCCAGTGGGATTGAAATCCTTGAGCTTGACTCCTGAGACCACGTCCCAATACACGATGTTCCCGGTATCGTCGCCCGTGATCAGGATCTCCCCACCGGGGGATATGTAGACCGCATTGATAGCCTGCTCCCCGCTGCTCTTGGCAAGGATTGATCGCGATGTGGGGACGTCCCACACTGAGACCTGGCCGAACTCGCCACCGATAGCCAGGCGGGTGCCGTCCGCCGAGATCGCCAGGGCTTTGATCGGGACGGACAGCGCGGGAGGCGTGGCGTTGAGCGGAGATGTGTACCAGTTAAGCACCGACTGCAGCCCGGTCAGCAAAGCATGCCGCGCCTGCAAGGTGTCCGCGGCGTTCAGCGCTTCGAGGCTCAGCAAGAGCGCAAGGTCAGGCTGCTGACCCAGGACGTTCAGGGAGAGCGCGGCCAGTTCGCCGGAGTGAGCCAGCCGTTCCCCGGCGACTGCGGCGGCTTCCGCGGTCTCCGCGCGCGCCTTATCCGCCTGGGCGGTGGCCTCGGCGGCTTCCGCCCGGGCTTCGTCGGAGCGCGCCATCGCCTCTGCCGCCACGGCGGTTGCCTTGTCTGATTGCGCCGCGCTTTCCGCGGCTCGGGCGGTCGCCTCGGAAGTCCGGGCGAGCGTCTCGTTCTGGAACGACCGCAGGCCGAAGAACACGGCCAGGACGGCCAGCAGGATGGCGAGGACGCTGAAAAGGGTGATGATCCGGTTCCACCGCCGCAGCCGGCGGGCCTCCCGGGCCTTCTCTGCGGCCTGCTGCCGGTCCATTTCTTCACGGCTTGCTTCGAGGTAATCCGCATCGACCGGGGAGAGCTCATCCGGGTGCGCGTCGGCCCATTCCTGGGCTTCCTTCAAGGCCTGATCGCGCAGCAGCAGGCTATCAGGCCGGTCCTGGCTGTGCCAGAGCGCAGCCTGGCGCTGGACCAGGCTGAGGTTCGCCTGCAGCCAGGCCGCGTTGCTGCGCCGGATGGGGTCGATCAGGCGATCGTGGGCGAGCTCGAACCACGTGCCGCCGCCGCGCTTTTCCGACCGCACCAGGTGCGAGTCCTCCAGGAAGCGGATGGCGCGGTTGTCCAGGCCGCCGCTCTGTTTTTGGCCCATCAGGACCTGGCCGCGGATGCCCTGCTCAGTGATCAGCTGGCTCTCGACCCAGTCCCGCACCAGTCGTTCGCTGATTCCGGCTCTCTCCGCCGCGGCTGCGACTCGCTCAGCGTAATAGTCCGCCAGGGCGGTGTCTACGTCGCCGATCGACTCGACGTCCTCCCGGGAGATCTGCCCGGCATCGGGCGGCATCTGGTCCCACAAGCGGAAGCAGACTACCTGGAGCTGGACCGGTTCGACGAAGGGTCCTAACTGCTCTTCGACGCTTCCATCCGGGCGCTGGACGCGCACACGCCGCAGGTCATCGACCAGCTTGTGGGCAGCTGCGTCCTGGAATTCGACTCCCGAGTCCCTGGCAGGTCCCTGGATGGCCTGCAGCGCAGCCTCCCTGCCGAGCAGGTCAAGGTGGTAGGTGTTTGCCAGGCGGGTCGGCACCGGGCGCAGGTAGGGATCGAGCGCGGCGACGTAGTCCTCC
>Ga0073934_10002396_pt1 | contig 39289 bp, 36 predicted proteins | sample LarsenN4metaG_FD_76834 | JGI IMG/M metagenome (GOLD analysis project Ga0073934, IMG submission 76834) | Hot spring sediment bacterial and archeal communities from British Columbia, Canada, to study Microbial Dark Matter (Phase II) - Larsen... ... | reverse complement strand
CCTGAAAACAGGCGAGTTGATTGTCACAACCGCACAGCTGCCATGGCATGACGTTTTCACCTATACCAATTCCGGCCATTCCTGGGTGCTTTCCGAATGGCTGAGTCAGGCCATTTTCTATTTCCTGTATCAGCAGGCCGGCTTAACTGGCGTTGCGGCCATTACTGCGCTGGTTTACGCCCTCTGCTGGTTTATCACCTACAAAACCTGCCAGGAACAACTTGAAGATGAAGGCAAGGCCATTCTGGTGGTGATGCTGTTCTGCGCCACAATGGGGGCCATTGCACCTCGACCCCATATTTTTACTTTCCTGTTTTTCGCGATCCTGCTGCATCAACTGTTCATGTTCAAATACCGGGCATCCGATCGTGGTCTGATTTTCATTCCGCTAATGATGGCAATCTGGGCCAATGCGCATGGCGGTTTTTTTATCGGTCTGGTTTTGCTGGCGGTTTTTCTTGTCGCGGAGTGGAGCCATCATTTACTGGTGGACAACGTTGGCCGCATTGAAACCAGGCGATTGAAAAAACTAAGCCTTATTGCCGCAGCAGGATTTCTGGCCACTGCCATTAACCCGCATGGCTGGCAATACTGGCTATATCCCTATCACGCAATCGTTTCTTCTGGCGATACCCAGTTCATCAGCGAGTGGCAATCCCCCAGCTTTCACAAGCCATTCTTTCAATATTTCCTGGTGGTCGTGTTTCTGTTTTTCATGAACATGATTTACGCAAGAAAAAAACCGGATTTAACCGAGCTTGGCGTTTCCCTGGTTTTTATTGGTGGGGCGTTCTTTTCTGTTCGCAACATCCCGTTGGCCGCATTGGTGATGGCGCCGTTTTTTTCCATCTTTTGCCAGGATTTATCACTCGCCAGGATATTCAAGCAACCGGACTACACGCCAAAATCCGGCTTCTCAGCCTTTGCTCACCGCATTATGACTGCCGGTAACAAACAGGTCGGCGGTAGTGCGTCACTGGCAAACTGGTTGCTGCTGATTGCGTCGCTATTTTCAATCCTGCTGCTTTACCCGAGCAGAAAAGAACACAACAGCATGGCTGTGTCGCGAATCCTGCCCGTTGCGGCAACTGACTTTGTCATCAAGCACAATATCAGCGGCAATATGTTCAACACCTATCATTACGGTGGCTATCTGATTTACCGGCTCTATCCCCGGCAGCGGGTTTTCATCTACGGCAGAACGGATATCTATCCGAAGCCGTTCATCACCGAGTACCGGGAGATGTACCGCGGCGGCAGCAACTGGAAGCAGTATTTCTACAAGCACAGTATTGACTACGTGCTGTGTGAAAACCTGTCGCCACTAAGGCAGCTGCTGCTGAACAACGGTGACTTCAAGCTGGTTTTTGATGATGGCAAGCACTCGGTGCTGCTGAAAGACACCGCCAGGTTTCAGCAATTGATCAAGCAGTACGCTCCGGGCTTGAACAGCACACATGACATGGGAAGCATTGCACTTTCATCAAGCAATGAAAGCGAGGGGTGATTCATGTTGACCGACCAGAGAACCGCCGATGCCTTTGCCAACTCCTGGAACAACCTGCCAGCCGGCTCGGTTTACACCCGCGACCAGTTTACGGACTGGATGAGTCCGCTCACCGCGGCCGATGTTACCGGGCGCCAGGTGCTGGAGCTGGGGTGCGGCAATGGCAGCCAGATGCTGCACCTGCTGGACTGGAAACCGGCTTTTGTCGAAGGAGTGGATCTGGGCGATGCCATTCTTTCCGCCTGCAAGAATCTGGCGGGCAGGGCGGAGGAAAACTGGAAAATCACGAAAAGTGACATGACCGCCTTTAGCGGCGCGGGCTACGACCTGGTCTACTCCATCGGGGTGCTGCATCACCTGGACTGCCCCAAGGAAGGCTTCGACGCGGTGATCCGCAATGTCAAACCCGGCGGCCGCTTTCATTGCTGGGTCTATGCGGAAGAGGGCAACAGCCTGATCATCAAGCTGGTTGACCCGTTGCGCAAGATAACGTCGCATCTGCCGTGGTGGCTGACCAAGTACGGCGTGGCGACTCCGCTTGCGGTGCCGTTTTTCCTTTATGCAAAAACCGTCGCGGCCCTGGCCGGCATCAGCGCCGTGGAGAAGCTGCCGCTATACCAGTACTGCCGCTGGATCAGCAATCGCGACTTCCGGTTTTTCAGGCATGTCGCCTTTGACCAGCTGGTCACCCCGCAAACTGTCTATATCAATAGGGCAACGATTGAGTCCTGGCTGGCCGGCCATGCCGATATTGACCAGCACAGCACCTACATCATCATGAGAAATGGCAACTCCTGGAAGTTTGGCGGCAAGCGCAAGGAGGCATAGCGATGCAGATCGCCGAAAAGTTCATGACCATGCTGCGTTGCCCGCTTTCGGGTGCGCCGTTGCAGCAAGGCGACCATGGGCTGGCCAGCCGCGATGGCAGCCTGCACTACCGGATCAGCCCCTCCGGCGTGCCGCTGTTTGCAGAACACTTCTGCACAGACGACGCCAGGCGGCAGCAAGCCCATTTCGAGAAAATTGCCGGTATCTATATCAACAATCTCGGCTACCCGCATACGCAAGAGTATGCGGCCTACCTTGACCGCGCCTTTCTCGACATCGCCGCCGAGGCCAGCTTGGGCAGTACCGCCGAGATCTGCTGCGGCAGTGGCGAGGCGTTTCGCCTGCTAGGCAACAAGGTCGGCACCGGGCTGGGCATCGATATCTCGCTGTCGATGCTGGAAGCAGCCAAAACCAGTCTGCTGGATGCCGAGCAATATTGTTTTGTACAAGGTGACGCCACCCGCTTGCCGCTGGCAGACGGCCTGTTTGACAGCGTTTTCATCATCGGCGGCATTCACCACGTCAATGACCGGCAGCAGCTGTTTCGCGAGGTATTCCGGATCTTGAAACCGGGCGGCCGTTTCTACTGGCGCGAGCCGGTCAGTGATTTTTTCCTCTGGCGTTGGCTGCGCGCGCTGATTTACCGGCTGTCGCCGTCGCTGGACGATAAAACCGAGCGGCCGCTACTGTACCGGGAAACGGTACCGCCCCTTGAAAACGCCGGCTTTGTGCTCAAGACCTGGCAAACCTATGGCTTTTTCGGTTATTGCCTGCTGATGAACAGCGATGTGCTGGTTTTCAACAGGGCATTCCGCCATATCCCCGGCATACGCGGGATCACAAGGTTGGCCGCAAGGCTGGATCACGCCATCACCAGCCTGCATGCCTTCCGGCGCTACGGATTGATCGTTATCGGCATGGCTGAAAAACCGGGATGAGCACAGCAAAAATGCGGTTATTCATTTATTACATAATCATGGTCGCCATGACGGTTGCGGCCAACCTTTTGCTCAAATCCGGGGCGGGGAAATCCGGAGGCAGCCTGATCGAGCTGTTCAATATCAAAATCCTGTTCGGCTTTGTTTTTTTCGGATTGGCGGCGTGCTTTTACATTCTGGTACTGACCAAATTACCGTTGAATGTCGCGCAATCCTTTGCCGCCATCCAGTTTGTTGCCGTGATCATGGCGGCGCACTTTTTTCTGGGTGAGCCAATTGATGCCACCAGGGCATTGGGCATCGCCCTGATTTTCTGCGGGATATTGCTGGTCGGGAAATCCAGTTTCTGAGCAGCCATTCTGCGGTTTATTGCTTGTGCCATCCTGGAACGGGGAGGTACTCATGATTTCCGTTATCGTGCCGGTGTATAACGAAGCCGACAATCTGGTCGCGCTTTACGAGCAGGCGGTAGTGGTACTGCAAAAGCTGGAGCAGCCATGGGAGCTGATCTTCATCAACGATGGCAGCACGGACGGCAGCCAGGAGCGACTGGAAGAGTTGGCCGCAAGAGACCAGTGCGTGAAGGTGATCAAGTTCTGCCGTAATTTTGGCCAGACCGCAGCGATGATGGCGGGGGTCGATTACGCGGAAGGCCACATCATCATCCCGATGGATGGCGACATGCAGAACGACCCCGAGGATATTCCGCGTTTGCTGGACAAGCTGGAGCAGGGGTTTGATGTCGTGTCCGGCTGGCGGCAAGACCGCAAGGACAGCCCGATCAAGCGCAACCTTGTCAGCCGCGTCGCCAACCGCATGATTTCGTCGATTTCCGGCGTGCACCTGCATGACTATGGTTGCTCGCTGAAGGCGTACCGGAAAGACGTGATCAAGGGCGTACGCCTGTACGGTGAAATGCACCGTTTCATCCCGATTTACGCCAGCTGGTTTGGCGCCCGCATTGCCGAGATCCCGGTGTTACACCACCCGCGGCAGAATGGTGTTTCCAAATATGGCTTGGGCCGCATCGTCAAGGTGATCCTCGACCTGATGGTGGTGAACTTCCTGTCCAAATACGCCGGCAAGCCGATGTATCTTTTTGGCGCCGCCGGCCTGTTCATCCTGCTGATCAGCCTGCTCACCGGCGGCTGGGCCGTGTACCTGAAACTGGTGGAAGGGGTGTCCTTCATCTCGACACCGCTGCCGCTGCTGGTGGTGATGACCGGCGTGACCGGCTTCATGTGCATCCTGATGGGGCTGCTGGCGGAGCTGCTGATCCGCACCTATTACGAAGCCCAGGGCAAGAGCGTGTATCTGGTTGGCAAGACGCTCAATATCAAGGCACGGAGTGCAACGAGGGCGGCCAGATGTGTGGAATCGTCGGATTTGTAGGTGCCGGTACGCGACAGGACCTGGAGCGGATGAGCAACGAAATCATCCATCGCGGGCCGGACGGTGTCGGCTATTGGACGGACCCGGCGCAGGGCGTCTATCTCGGGCATCGCCGGCTGGCGATTCTCGATCTGGCCGGCGGCCAGCAGCCGATGTGGACCGCCGATGGCGCACTGGGCGTGGTGTTCAATGGCGAGATCTACAATTATCGCGAGCTGCGCACCGAGCTGGAGCAGGCCGGCCATGTGTTTCTGACCGACCACTCGGATACGGAAGTATTGCTGCACGGCTACCGCGAGTGGGGCGAGGCGCTGACCAGTCGCCTGAACGGCATGTGGGCGTTCGCGCTGTATGACCGCCGTCAGGCGCGGCTGTTCTGCAGCCGAGACCGTTTCGGCAAAAAACCGTTCTATTACACACTGCAGCAGGGCAGCTTTGTCTTTGCCTCCGAGCTGACCGCCTTGCTGTGCCATCCGGCAGTGACCGCCACCGTGTCCCGTGCGGCAATCCGCAAATACATTGCCTACGGTTACCTGCCGGCCCCCAACACGCCATACCACGCCATTCATAAATTGCCGGCCGGCTGCTCGCTGGTATTCACTCTCGACAGCGGCAGCTTGCGCCTTTCCCGTTACTGGTCCTTCGTGCTGGAGCCGTCGGAGGCACGCCCGGCCGGCATTGAAAAGCAATGGCAAGAGGAACTGTTAGAACGGCTTAACAAAGCTGTGGCCTGCCGGCTGGTCGCCGATGTCCCGCTCGGCGTGTTTCTCAGCGGCGGCATCGATTCTTCCGCCGTCGCCGCGCTGGCAGCCCGACAAAGCGGAGCAGGGCAGCTGCAAACCTTCAACATCGGCTTTGATGTCGCCGGGTTCGACGAATCCGCGCACGCACGTCGCGTCGCCGCCTTGCTGAACACCCGCCATCATGAAGCCATCCTGTCGCTGGACGTCGCGCGCAGCCTGTTGCCCGCCATCACCGGCAAGCTGGACGAGCCGATGGCGGATAGCTCGCTGCTACCCACCAGCCTGCTGTGCCAGCACGCGCGGCGCCATGTCACCGTTGCCTTGGGCGGTGATGGTGCCGACGAGCTGTTTGCCGGTTACGCGCCATTCCGTGCGCTGCGCTGGGCCAATTATTACCGGAAGCTGGTGCCGGGCCCACTACACGAGGCCATCCGCCTGCTGGCCAATCGCCTGCCGGTCGGCGATGGTTACATGAGCCTGGACTTCAAGCTCAAGCGGACGTTGCAGGGGCTGAGCCATCCACCCCGGCTGTGGCACCCAAGCTGGATGTGCCCGCTGGACGATGCCGCACTCGCCGAGTGTTTTATGGAACCGGTCGATCTGGAAGAGGTGTTCTCGGAGGCTATCGCAGCGTGGGAGCGCTGCAGCCAGCACAATCTGGTCGATCGCAGCCTGCAGTTTTTCACCGATATCTATCTGCAGGACGACATTCTCGCCAAGGTCGATCGCGCCAGCATGATGCATTCACTGGAAGTGCGCTCCCCCTTTCTGGACATCAATGTCGTTGATCTGGCAAGGAAAATCCCTTCGGAATACAAGCTGCGCCATGGCGAAACGAAATACATCCTGAAAAAGGCACTGGCACAGATCCTGCCGCAGGACATCCTGCACCGGCCGAAGCAGGGTTTTGCGGTGCCGATTGCCAGGTGGCTGCGTGACGATGCGCTGCAGCTGGACGAGTCCAGCGCCTCGGCCGGGCTGAATGGCGCATTTATTGCCAGAACCATTGCCGATTACCGGCAGCACAACAGCAACCGGCATCACTTCCTGTGGGGACAATGGACGCTGGCACAGGTGATGCAACGCCATGCCGCGCTGACCAGTGCACCCAGCACGATCGAAACCGTACACGCACTCTAGATATCTGCAGGCCGGGGCGACGCGCCAAACGTGCCGCACAGGCATCACCAGACCCAGGTACGACAGTCTCTCGGCGCGGCAATATACGGCTCAATAAAAAAAGCCCTGATCTGCTCGATCAGGGCTTTTTGCCTTGCCGGTCAACACTACTCCGCGTTCGCCAGCAGCATTTCGCTGGCGTGTTGCCGCGTGGTACTGGTGATGTCCTCGCCGCCCAGCATCCGTGCCAGTTCGTCAATACGCTGCACCTGGTCCAGCGGCTGGATGCGGCTGACGGTGCGGCCATCGACACCGGACTTGCTGACCTGCCAGTGCTGACTGGCGCAGGACGCCACTTGTGGCAGATGCGTCACGCACAGCACCTGATAGCGTTCACCCAGCTGCCGCAACAGCTTGCCGACCACCTCGGCGACACGGCCGCCGATACCGACGTCCACTTCGTCGAAAATCAGCGTCGGCACACTGGCGACCTGGCTGATCACCACCTGCATCGCCAGGCTGATGCGCGACAGCTCGCCACCGGACGCCACCTTGGCCAGCGGCCGCAGGGTGCTGCCCTGGTTGGCCGCCACCAGATACTCGACGGCTTCCAGGCCGTTGGCGGTCGGTTCCGCCGCGGCGGACAGCTCGATGGCAAAGCGCGCGCCCTCCATCGCCAGCCGTTGCATCTCGGTACTGATACGGGACGACAGCTCGTTGGCGGCCTGGCGGCGTTTGCCGGACAGCGCCTCGGCGTGGGCACGGTATCGTGCCAGCGCCGCCGATTCGGCGACGGCCAGCGCCTCCTGATCGGTCGACGCCTCCAGTGCGGCCAACTGTTGCTGCCAGTCGCCGAGTTTCTTCGGCAGCTCTTCCGGCGTGCAGCGGTACTTGCGGGCGATGCGCATCAGCACGTCGAGGCGTGCCTCGACATCCAGCAGCTGCTTGGGGTCGTCGTCAAAGTCGCTGCCGTAGCTGCGCAGGCTGTACACCACCTCGCGCAATTCGGCATCGACCGAATCCAGCAGTGCCAGCGACTCCGCCAGCCGCGTATCCAGCGCCGACAGCCGCCCAAGACGGTTCTGCACCTGAGACAGCAGCGACAGGCAGTTGCCGTCCATGTCGGACAGCACGTCCACCGCCAGCTGCGCGGTTTGCGCGAGCTCAGCGGCATTGGCCAGCCGCGAGTGCTGCTGGTTGAGTTGCGGCCACTCGTCGGCCTGCAGGTTCAGCTCGCTCAGTTCGTTGATCTGCCAGGTCAGGCGCTCGCGCTCGACTTCCGATTCGCGCGACAGCCGCTCGGCGTCCTCGCGCTGGCGTCGCGCCTGCTGCCAGTCCTGCCATGCCTCGCGCACGTCGCGCGCCAGCTGCGTGCTGCCGGCGTAGGCGTCGAGCAGCGCACGCTGGGTGTCGGCGCGCATCAGCGACTGGTGCGCGTGCTGGCCGTGGATGTCGACCAGATACTCGCCGATGGCCTTGAGCTGGCTTTGTGTCGCCTGCTGGCCGTTGATGAAACTGCGCGAACGGCCGTTGCGATCCACAAGGCGGCGGATCAGCAGGTCGTCCTCGTCGCCGCTCAGCTCGTTGTCCTGCAGCCAGGCGCGCAGGTCCGGGCTGTTGTGGATGGAAAACTGCGCGGCGATTTCGGCACGCTCGGCGCCGTCGCGGATCTGGCCGGCATCGGCACGATCGCCCATCAACAGGCCCAGGGCATCGAGGATGATGGATTTGCCGGCGCCGGTTTCACCGGTGAGCACGGTAAAACCGGCATGAAAATCGAGATCGAGCTGATCGACGATGACAAAGTCGCGAACATTCAGTGACAGCAGCATGGTCTTGTGATTTCTCAGAGCAGACGCTCGCCCCAGTGAAGCTTGTGGCGCAGCATGTCGTAGTAGTTGTAGCCAATCGGGTGCAGGATTTTCAGCGTGTTACGGTAGCTGCGCACGATGACCCGGTCCATTTCCATCAGGTCGCAGTGCGACTGACCGTCAAAATGCACGCGCGTGTCCAGCCCGCGCGTGAGCATGAAGGCCACCTCGCAGTTGTCGCTGACCGCGATCGGCCGGTTGCTGAGCGACTGCGGGCAGATCGGCACCAGCGCCATCGCACGCAGGGTCGGGTGCAAAATCGGCCCGCCGGAAGCCAGCGAGTAAGCAGTGGAGCCGGTCGGGGTGCTGATGATCAGACCGTCGGAGCGCTGGCTGTAGACAAACTGGTTGTCGACGAACACTTCAAACTCGATCATCGAACCGAGGGCGCCTCGGCTGATCACCACGTCATTGAGCGCCAGCGCGCTGGTGATCTCCGCCTCTTCGCGGATCACCGACGCCTGCAGCAGGATGCGCTCTTCCGGCACGAACTGTCCTTCCAGGATCTGATCGATGGCGGCCAGCATTTCGTGCAGCGGAATGTCGGTCATGAAGCCGAGCCGCCCCTGGTTGATGCCGACCAGCGGCACGCGGTAGGCAGCCAGCACGCGGGCGATCGACAGCATGGTGCCGTCGCCACCGAGTACGATCACCAGATCGGCAAGCTTGCCCAGGTCCTCGCGCTCGACCGCAGGGTAGGCCGGCGTGGTGTCGTCCGCAGGCGGCATGCTTTCCGCGTCGATCAGCACCCGCACGCCGCGCTGGGTCAGGTGCGCAGCCAGGGTGAGCAGCGATTCGATGATGTGCGGTTTGCTGTGTCGGGCAACCAGGCCGATCACACTGAACAGGTTCTTGGTCATGATGGATGCGTGATACTTTCGTTGCCGGTAATCGGCAAGGCTTTCAGATAGAAGCGGATCAACTCAGCCAGCGAATTGACGCCCAGCTTGTTGAACAGGTTGGCACGGTGCGCCTCGATGGTGCGCGGCGAGACGTCCAGTTCCTTGGCAATTTCCTTACTGGACAGGCCGTCAGCCACCAGTCGCAGGATCACCATTTCGCGCTCGGTGACTTTTTCCAGCTGCTGCTTGACCTCGGCGGTTTCCGCCTCGTGCTGCTGCAGCTGGATGCTGTTGCGGATCGCCTTGCGCAGGCTTTCCAGCAGCCGGTTGCGGTCGATCGGCTTGGTGATGAAATCGACCGCCCCGCCACGGAAGGCGCGGGTGCATTGCTCCAGGTCGCCGTGGCCGGTAATGAAGATGATCGGCAGCTTGTTTTCCTTGATGCTGAGGATGTCCTGCAGCGCGAGGCCATTGATGTCCGGCATGCGGATATCCAGCACCAGGCAGCCGATATCGCCCGGCGCGTAGGCCTGCAGAAAGGACGTGGCGCTGTCGAAGGTCAGCACGTGCAGGCCCTGGGTGCCGATGAGGATGGCGAGCGCGTCGCGCACCCCCGGATCGTCATCGACCACGTACACGGATGGTGTCATCGATGCCATTATTGCTGCTCCTCTTTTGCGTCGGGATGGCTGTTTTTGAGTACCGGCACGGTCAGCGAAAACTCCGCGCCGCCGGTCTCCAGATTGCGGGCGGCCAGGCGGCCACCGATGCTTTCGATAATGGTCTGGCTGATGGTCAGTCCCAGCCCCATGCCCTCGCTCTTTGAACTGTAAAACGGGTCAAATACGTGCGGCAGGATATTTTCCGGTATGCCGGTGCCGTTGTCACGGATTCCCAGCCGGATGTGGCGGCCTCGGCGTTCGCTATAGGCAAAGATCCGCATCGGTTCGTCGCTGCGGTTTTTCTCGGTCATGGCGTCGACGGCATTCTTGATCAGGTTGATGATCACCTGTTCCAGCTGGATGCTGTCCGCCATTACCTGCGGCAAGCCTTCCGCCAGATCGGTGGTAACGATCACCTCGCGCGCAGCCAGCTCGTTCTTGGTCAGGTCCAGCGCGCTGCGCAACGCGTCGTTGATGTTCAGCGGTGCCACTTCCGGCTGCTTGCGGCTGGCCAGCTCGCGCAGGCGGCGGATGATCTGGCCGGCACGGTTGGCCTGCCGCACCGAGGAGACCAGCGAAATGCGCAGCAATACCGGGTCCGGATTGGCGTCGTCCATCATCGCCAGACAGGCTTCGTTGTAACTCATGATCGCCGACAGCGGCTGGTTGATTTCGTGCGCCACGCCGGACGACATTTCGCCCAGCGTATTGATGCGGGCGACGCGCGCCAGCTCGTCTTGATGCTTCTTCAGCTGCATTTCGCTGGCCTTCAGCGCGGCAACCATGTCCTGGCGCAACTTGCCGACATGGCGAAAACTGAGCAGGTAACGCACCGCAACGTTGGCCGCATCGTTCAGCGGAATGAACTCGCCCTCGATCTCGCACTCCTGGCCGTGGGCGTCGATCAGGATGCTGCCCGGCGGCAGCATCGCCCGCACTTTTTTCTCGATCAGGCGCGGCAACACATGGACGCGGCGCTGGTTGCGCGGATAGCAGATACCGAAGTCGACGCCATCCAGCAGCTTGCCCTGCAAGGCGGCATCGCCGGTCAGCGCCATGGCGCGGGCATTGGCGTACAGCACCTGGTTGCGCACCGACAGCAGCAGCACGGCTTCGTCCATCGCCTGCAACGCGATATGTTCCAGCGCCGCCAGCGGCTGCGGCGCGGCAACCGGCGGCAAGGCCGGCTCCGGCGCTGGGGCAGAGGGACGGAACAGCCGGCGGGACAGCATGCCACTGCCCAGCAAGGCACCGCCAAACAGCAGCCATGGTAGCCAGCCCGCTGCCGGCAGGCTCAGTTGCAGCACGTAAGGCAGCACCGGCTCCGGCACCAGCAGGGTTTGTCGCAGTGTTTGCAGTGCCGAGAACGGTACGCCCGCCGCGGGCACGCTGGCCAGTTGCGGCATGTCCGGCGCGGCACTGATCGACAACTGCAGCGGGCTGTTGTCCGGCAGCGGCAGCAGCTGGCGGAGGTCGACAAAGACCACCGCCACGCCGCTCACCTGGCTCAGCCGTTCCGCCGTGGTGTCCGGCAGCACACCGCCGGTGTAGGCGGCCCTGACGAAGGCCAGTCCCGGCGCGCCGTCGCGATAGGTAAACGGTTTGCTGGCCTGTATTTCGCCACTGCTGATGGCGGCCTTGATCGCGGCCGCGAAAAAGCGGTCGGCGGCCAGATCCAGTCCTTGCAGGTATTCAAGGCGGCCGCCGGGACGATCCGGAAACAGGTTGGCCAGCGGGATGTAGTGGCTGCGAGCGGGGGCAGGGAACCAGGCACTGCTTTCCGTCCAGGTGTCGCTGCTCTGGTCGCGATATTCGCGGATCAGGAACAGTGCGCGGCGACGATAGCTCTGCTGCACTTCGAAGGCGTCGCGGCTACCGGTATCAATCTTGTGCTGGAAACCGGCGGCCACCACGAAAGCGGGCAGTTCCGCGTTGAGGGCTTGCGGTGCGGCAGCGTCCATCGGGGTCAGCTGCTGCAGCAGTAGGGCGGTGTAATCCAGTTGCCGGCGCAGCAGCGTCTGGTTCAGTTGCAGGGCCTGATCAAATGTTTGCTGGCGATAGCCGGCCAGCTGTGTCGCCAGTGCGTAGCACAACAGCAGGCAAAGCGCCCAGAACAGCCACTTCACCCCCCCGTGTTGTCGTACCGCCTGCAAAAACGTTTTTGTTGTGATCAAGTCCGGACTTTCAATGGCTAATCGGCCAGGCCGCGCTGTTGCAGCGTGGCCAGCACCTGTTCGCCTTTCATCACCTTGCCGGCAACGACGGCGCGGCAATAGGGCGCATAAGGATTCAGCTCATAATAACGGTGATGCTCGGTTTCGGCAGGGTAAAAGGTGGCGGCCGGTTGCGACTGCGTCACGATTTGCGCGCCGGGCGGCAAGGTTGGCCGCAATTCATCCATGATGCGCGCCAGCGCGGCTTCTTGTTCCGGGAAGTGCCAGAACACCGCCGAGCGGTATTGCGTGCCGACATCGTGGCCTTGCCGGTTCGGCGTTGTCGGGTCGTGGGTGGCGAAAAAAAGCCGCAGCAGGTTTTCATAGCTGACGACTTCGTCATCAAACTCGATTTCGATCGCCTCGGCATGGCCGGTGCGGCCACTGCACACCTGCTCGTAGCCGGGATTGGCGACCGCTCCACCGGTATAACCCGGCGTCACCGACTTTACGCCCGGCACCTGGCGAAAAACCGCCTCGGTGCACCAGAAGCAGCCACCGGCGAATGTTGCCTTGTTCAACATGATATAGCCCTCATTCCGGCATGACCCGTGTTGTCGTTTCAGGGGAGTGTAGATAAATTATCTGCCAGCAAGCGGAAAAAGCCATCACTATCAACAGTTGTAAGGTAATTTACATTTGCCGCTTTTCCGGTGACGCCCCACCAGTCCACCGGCGTCGCGCCCAGCGTCAGCTCGCTGTTTTGCTCCACCGCCACATACACCTTGCGCCCGGAGAACAGCCCTGGTTGCAGTACATAGGCAATCACGGTCGGATCATGCAGCGGCGCGCCGTTGGCGCCGTAACGCTGCACGTCGAAGCGCTCCAGCGTGGTCATGATGTCGGCCGCCAGATTGCCGGCGCGGTTGGGCAGGGCGCGCAGCAAGCCGATGCGCGCCGGCGACGCCGTCGCCTTGTGCGTGACATCCAGCGGCAGCATGGTAATGGCGGCACCGCAAGCCAGCACCGTGGCCGCCGCGTCCGGATCGACATAGATATTGAATTCCGCCGACGGCGTGATGTTGCCGCCTTCAAAGTAGGCACCACCCATCAGCACGATTTCCCGGATGCGGCCAACGATGTCCGGCGCCCGCACGATCGCCATCGCCAGGTTGGTCAATGGCCCCAGCATGCACAGCGTGACGCTGCCGGCCTCGCGCTCACGCAGGGTGCGGATGATGAAATCGACGGCGTGCTCTTGCTGCAACGGCATGGCCGGCTCATGCAGCGGCACGCCGTCCAGCCCGGTCTTGCCATGCACGTGTTCGGCGGTGACCAGCGGGCGCAGAAGAGGGCGCTCGCAGCCGGCATAGACCGGTACCTCCGGCCGGCCGGCCCACTCGCAGATGATGCGGGCATTTTTTGCCGTCAACTCCAGCGGCACATTACCTGCCACCACCGAAATTCCGACAACTTCGAGCTGGGCCGAGCCTAAAGCTGTCAAAATAGCGACCGCATCATCCTGGCCAGGATCGGTATCAATAATTATCGCGGTCTTGCTCATGATGAATGGCTTGCCTTCAATGCAAAGGCGCCAAGATTTACCACGCCCCGTTTAAAAGTCAATAGTTGGCCGCAAGGCGGAGCCTTCTCAGTTCTGGTGAAAATAGTATGAAGATCGTATTGGCCCCGATGGAAGGGCTTGTAGATGACGTGATGCGGGATGTGCTGACCGAGATTGGCGGCATCGACTGGTGTGTTACCGAATTCATTCGCGTCACCAACTCCTTGCTGCCGGTAAAGACTTTTCATCGTCTGGCCCCCGAACTGCTGCAGCAGTCAAAGACGCGCGCCGGCACACCGGTGCGACTGCAATTACTCGGTTCCGATCCTGCCTGTCTGGCCGACAACGCAGCACGGGCGGCGGAGCTGGGCGCGCCGGTTATCGACCTGAATTTTGGCTGCCCGGCACCGACCGTCAACCGTCATCGCGGCGGCGCGGTGTTGCTGAAAGAGCCGCAAACACTCTACGAGATCATTACCTCAGTCCGCGCTGCGGTACCTGCCGACATCCCGGTCACCGCGAAAATGCGGCTAGGTTATGAAGATACCAGCCTGACGCTGGACTGCGCCCGTGCCATCAACGCCGCCGGCGCCGCGGAACTGACCGTCCATGCCCGCACCAAGGTAGAAGGCTACAAACCGCCGGCCCACTGGGAGTGGTTTGCCAGAATCAAGGACGTGATCGACATCCCGCTGATTGCCAATGGCGAAGTCTGGACCCTGGAGGATTACTGCAACATCCGCGCAGTCAGCCAGTGCGAAACCATCATGATCGGCCGCGGCCTGATTGCCGCCCCCGATTTTGCCAAACGCATCAAACACCTGCAGCAAACTGGCAGTCAGCTGCTGCCGGAGCCATGGGCCGATGTTCTGGCGCATGTCGACAACTTGTTCATGCAATGTCAGCTGCGTGCCGGCGATAGCAGCTACGCCGTTAGCAGGGTCAAGCAATGGCTTAACCAGCTGAAACGTACCTATATCGAAGCCGGCGATTTCTTCAATGAAATCAGGTCAATACGTGAACCGGAACAGCTAAAAACCAGACTAAACGCCGCCCGCTGAGCACTAGGTATTTTTACGAATAGCCATTACCCCGATGGTAGCCTTATCATTAATCATGCTTTCTGATATGGAATGGCGTTCCTCATCTGAAGCGTAACGGAGACCAAATCCGTGCTTCCAAAACCTCCTGCCATCGGTGACTGATGCTGGAGGTTCTTTTTTTGCCCGGCGTTTAGGCATTCAGGTACGAGCACGGGATTGCAAGCCGCAGCTCCAGCTACGAACCACAACAATGTTGTTGTTCTGGCAATAAGTGTGTCGAACAAAATTGATTGCAGCCGCCATGGAAAGCGAGAAAAGCCAAGCCAGACGGGACTTTTTGGCGGATTTTCGCAAAAAGATCGGCCAATTGGCCGTGGCCGGTCTTGTGATTCTGACGACGCTGGCGAGCCCAGTTAATGGTGAAAAAGCCCCCCAAGGGGTTTAGCCGTTCGTGTCGCATAATGTTTATTATGTCTAATAACTCACAGAATCAAACGCTACCTGACCTCTCTTCTTCGCTCTTTTGTTCAATTATTTTGTCCGTGTCATTTTCGACACACTTGGAATGGGCAGAATGCGTAAAGAGTTCAAAATCTACTGCACCAGTGCAGACATCGGGCCGGATCGACTGATCCGGCTTTTTCATTTCGGGAAGTCCGAGGATGCACTTGCGGCAGAGCTTGGCGTGACCGTCAGCACCGTGCAGGCGTGGAAAGATGGCAAAGTGCCGGTGCCAGTTGTGTGCGTGAAATACCTGGAGCTACTGGACAGCAACGAGCTGCGATGCGATGGCGTCTGGAACGGCGCCCGTGCCGAGGGTTCGCGCCTGATCGTACCAGCTGGCCACCATGTCACCCTCGACTATGCCGAGATCGAGCGACTTGCCGACTACCGCCGACTGTTCCACCTACGCACCATGCAAACCGACCTAATCGAGCGTCTGATGATCGAGCGTGACTTCTACCGCGACAACTGCCACCGGCAAGCCCGCTTTGGCCTGATGGTCAACAGCCTATTCGGCTAAGTGGCGCGGCGATCCATGTACAGGCGATCAAGCGCCGAAACCACCGCTGCCGATCGGGAAAGCTTTGGGTCTTTGCGAATTTCGTAGTCAATCAACCGTTCGACCTTGGCGGCATCACCAAGGCAAGCGGTCAGCAGCTTGCGGTAACTCGGTGTGGCCTTGTAGTCGGGCGCGCTGCTGGCACCCTGCTCCGGCTTGCTGGCTGTCTTGGTCGGCTGCGGTTTGTTGAAACCCGCCTTGCTGACGCGCGGCCTACGCACGGCAGGACGAATGACCGGACGCGCCTTGTAAAAGGCCCGCGTCTTGCGCTGCCACCATTCCAGCGCCAGAAAACAAAGCCCCGCCAGTGCGGCGACCAGATTGTCAGAAGTGAGCGCATGGACGGCGACAAAGACCAGCACAGCACCAGCAAGGCCGAAGATTTTGAACATGGTAGCTCCAGTTAATGCGCAAAGCATAACCGGACAGCACTCTGTTGACGACCCCGCATAGCCAGATAAGACCGTGGGGCGCTGCCCCACCCCCCGCACTCGGCGTGAGCCAGCCGGGCAGGCGTAAAAACCCCACCTGCCCAGCAGGCAGGAGCGTCTTTGCGTGGGCGGCGGCTCAAGGGCTTTCGCGGCATAAAACCCGCACGGTAAGGCTGTGCGGATTTATTCCACGACCCTTGACCGCACACGACGTGATCACATCATGATGCCCTCTGGATCACTGGCAGCGATCAACTATTGTGACAAGCGCCCCGCCCTGCACTAAAGCCGTGACAGAAACCGGCAGATGCATCCAGGTCAGTCACAGATGTGACTCCCCGGGAGCGAGTGGCGATCGATGAGTCACAGTGACTCAGCTCCCGTGACCGGCACGAGCTGGGTCACACCTGGTCGGTCACGGCGGCGCTGCATCCGCTTGCGACAAGCTGCCTCAGCAAGCACTGCCTTGCCCTGCACTGGCCGGCCACAGCCACAAGAGCACAGGCGAACGGAATCAGCTGGAACAGCTTGAAGGATGGCCGCAGCAAGCAGGCGCCCCATCGGCACTGGCACGCCATTACCCACCGCACGATACTTGGCAGACAGGGTGAAGGCAGGCAGGTCAAGCGCATCAGGCAAGCCCTGCAACATGCAGAAACGCCGCCAGTCACGGCGGTTCTGATCAGCACCTTCAGAAGCGGTGCAGCACGGCTCAACATCGGTGATCCGAGGTTGGCGATTCACGGTGATGACGTGCCCATCGCGGTGACCGAACTGAAAATGCCGGAGCCGGTTTTGTGGCAAGCCGCATTCCGAGGCGTTGATATCGATACGCTGGTGACTGTAACCATCAATCACAAGGTCGGGCACCTGAGCTACGTTCTCCAACAGCCACCAGACCGGGCGAGCTTCAAGCACAACACGGCGATACTCTTCCAGCATCTCAAGGCCGTTACCGGTTGGGGCGGTGCGGCGAGCCTTGGAAAAATCAGGGCATGGGCTACCACCTATCACGCCATCGAACCGACCGGGCGGCACATGGAAGTCACGAATATCACTGCCGTAGATCAGATCTGGACCACGAACGACCGAAATGCCCTCCGCTTCAAAGCCACGACCAAGCAAATCAATTCCGGGAAAAAGGGAAAGCACCAACTGTGACGGTGTGGCCATGACTCGCTCCTAGTAGATCACAGATACAAGTGTGACCGAGCTGCTGTGACTTGTCCAGGACGAGTCACACCAGGTCGGTCACATCATGTTGGGTGTTTTCTGGCGGGTATCAGGGATGGTGATGAAGCGGTCGCCCGTGTCAGGCACAACGCTATCTGCCGACACAGCTGGTGGCAACACTTGAACTGGCGGCGCATTAGCACGCCCCCACTCCTCTACAGGCCACGACGTCACCACCACCGTATCAGTACTGCCGACCTCATCACGCGCCAACAGGACATAGCCGCCCTTGTCTTCAAAACGCCAGCCGTACTGATGCAGATCCGAAAGACGTATCTGCTCCCGCACCTTATAGCCTTCATCACGAAATTCGATGATGCCGGCCATACGACCATCCACAGCTTTAATGAAGGCGGCCAAGCGGGGACGGTACTTCAACGACAGAGAAGCGATGTAATCATCAGGCGTTCCGGTAACCGCCTCGCGGATGGCTTGCGTTTCCGCCCCCTTGATCGATGATTCGGCCACTTCCGTGACAACGCCCTTTTCTTTCGCTGGCACCGCGGCCTTGTCCTGGGGCTGGGCTTGCTCGATTTGTGCGGATGGCGCAATGCTGGTCTTACCAGTAAAGATGCCGGCCACAAACCAGATAGCCACCGCAGCAGCGCACAAAAATGCCGGCACACCATAACGAATCGATGGCCGCTTCCAGATCACGGCGCGGTCGTCTTTCAAGTTACCTGTATTAGTAGTGCCATCAGTATGACTCTTGTAAATACCAAAATAACGAGGATCATATTTGCGAACACCCTTAGTGATTTCGGTGAACTTATCACGACTAACACGCTCATTCATTGCCCACGAATAGCGCCCCTCTGCACCCAAGGCGGTCATTTTCTTGAAATAAATCAGCCGCTGTACACGATCACGCCAGAACAGGTGAATATTGCGATAGGACTGACCGCACAGCACCACATCGATGCCACGCTGACCATGCTGGGTAATGAACTCGATCTGCTCGGGATTGAGCTTGAAACCTGTAGGGTGAAAGTCCTGAACTTCATCAAATATGACAAGCCCGTCATTTTTGGCAAATTCATGAATATTGACCGACTGATCCCATGGCACCAATGTCAACAACGCCGCCACCGCTTCAATATCCATTTCAAGGATTTCAGCAATTTTTTCCGGACTAACACCTTTGATATTAGTGCAAACATGGCGGCCAACCTTAATCGCCGGCAAGGCCATCTGCGTCATTGCTTCCCACGTCTTACCAGCACGCGGCAAACCCTCATGAAATATGATCATCAGATTTTACCCAAAGTAGCAATACGACGAATTAGCGAAAAAGTATAACCGGCACCCAATACCGATAGCGAATAAGCCAATCCAGTATTACCCAAAAAGAACAGAATAGACGGGTCGACTGAATCAATAACCGACTGCATACCTGCACCAATAAAATCCGGCACCGGAATTGCGGAAATAATATAGCCAATCAAATCAAGAAACATTCCAAACAAGAATACGAACAAATCAATCACTATCTCCCACAAATCTTTAAATATCTGAAGCAGCAAATTGGCAATATATCGCCCAAACTTCAAAATCATATTAATAATAGATTGGAGAAAAGCAATCATTTTGAAATCCCCACCTTAAATGCAATATACGTACAACCAAACAAAACAACGCCACCCATAATTCGAAGTATATTAATAAACATCGAAGAACATTGCACTGTGACAGGCCACGGCCCAAGCTGCGCGAAACCAACCGAAAAACTTGGAATATCCCAATTCGGGCAATAGCCAGAAATATTAACATTAAAAAACGTGGAGACAGCACGCATGAGCGGCGTATTGCTCAGCCCACGGTTAAATTCATCCCACGTCGAACGCAACGTAGCTTCCTTCTTCTGATACAAATCCGGAACCGTCCAATCCCCTTCTACCGGAAGCGGATCAGGTTTTTCCGGCTCCCCCTCTTCTGGCGACTCATTGGCCGTTTCAGACGTAGTAGTCGGGCCAGTAGTGGTCACACCGTCAGGCGTGGTATGCGTTGACGTGCCAGTGGTCACGTCAGTCATGGTGATATCGCCCGTCGGCGAAATAGTAATGACGGTTTTACCTGTCGAGGTATTTGTATCAACCGAGCCATCAGGGTTTTGAACCGTCGACGTCGTTAATTGACGTGGAGTCGTTTCCATTGGCGATTCAAGCCGTTTTGAATCAGGGACTTCAGCATAAGGAACAGATTTGCTGGTATTGGTGTAATCACGAACTGCATCAGCTGGATGGTTAGTGGTTACATCGGCAGTAAAGGCATCAATTTCAGGATCGGAAACAGCTGTTTGTTCGCGCTTTACCGTTGACCCAGCTGGGCGGGCTATGGCCGAATATTGGATGTAACGGGCATTAAATCCAGATGTATAGCAGTAGTTATTTACGTTTTTAAAAATAAGGCCTGCAGATTGGCAAAGCTCTTTTGTTTTAGCCAATACAGATGGATAGGTATTAGTTGAAGTTAAATTTGCGTTAGGAATGGTAAAACACTGGGACGTACCACTAAGACAAGCTTTTGTGTCATGCGTGGGGCTAAAAGGCACCTCAGCAAATTGAGACTTCACGTAGCATTCCGGTGTGACCTGGCATTGCGCTGAAGCCATCCATTCCCACCCCTTTTCTATTGCATAGCCTGCAAGAATGGTCAGGCCGACGTTCATCAAACCACCCTTTACAAAGCCGAACATGGAGCTTCGCAAAGCAGGCGATTCAACTTTCACGGCATCAATAATCCGCCCTACGGCTTTATCGCCAAAACGGTTCTTTGCGGTAAACGGTGTTTGCCTTGATAGTGTGACATCGGTACCCGTTGCAGTAATGTCACGAATAGTCGTTTCACCAACGCTATACGTGGTAGAGGGATTACCTGCACCTGGGGAAAAACGGCCACTGCTAATGCCATTAGTCTGGCCAGTCAGCACACCCGTACCGGCTTGAACATATGAAGGCAAAAACAAAGCAATGGCAATCAGAACGCCAAAGGCGAAGAAAGAAAAATTAGCAAACAGACGACGCATAGCAACCCCCTAGCCTCGAAAGCCCTTAACAACAGCAACAGCGCAGGCCGTGCCAAGGCAGAAAAAAAGGACATTCCAAATCATGGCGATTACCCCTTAAAAAAAAGGCCAGCCCGAAGGCCGGCCAATGCCACTCAGTGTTAACGAAGGAAACTCATAACCTGGCGATAGCCCCACTTGGCAACACGCGGCAGCATCATCACAGCAGCAATCGCAGTGATACCGGCAACAATGGTGGTGGCATCAACTGCCGACGCGATGCTGGAATAGTCAGGACCGGTGGCAAAAGCCGGTGCAACAGCACCCAAACCCAGACCCAGAACAACAACACGAGATTTCAGGCTTTTAAACATAACATTTCCTTTCAGGAAAAAATTCATCGAATGAAGCGCAGCAATTCGCCAAAGCCCCACGCGACGAGGTAACAAATCAAAATCAAGGTGAAACTAAATCCGAAGAATTTGCCGGCCTCGACCGGCTCAAAACTCCAGATATCCACGCTTTGAAACGTCGTGAATTCTTGAGGCGTGACGAGCATATAACCCGTACAGGACGCCGTATCTTGTTGGGACTGGACGAGATAGCCAGACTGGAATTCAACACACTGAGGCATGATTTCCTCCCTCAACCATCAGCCGGACGGGAAGAATCGCCCAAGACAAGGTGGCGCTGATAATCGTCGGCCATCTGTTCCGTAACAGTGTTTTGCGCCTCAAACTCTCGCTGCAACTGCCGAGAAAACTCCGTCGATTCATCAACCTGATTCGCAGACTGTTCAGCTTGCAACGCGAGCATTTCCTCATAGTCCGAACGCTCTTGATCCCGCAATGCAGTGAAATTTTCCGAACCCTGCGACTCAGCAGGGATATCGCTTTGCGCCTCAAACTCTCGCTGCAACTGCCGAGAAAACTCCGTCGATTCATCAACCTGATTCGCAGACTGTTCAGCCTGCAGTGCAATCATTTCCGCATAGTCCGAACGCTCTTGATCCCGCAATGCAGTGAAATTTTCCGAACCCTGAACCTCGGCAAGCTGTTCTTGCTGCAGCTGCTGCGAAAGTCTCGCGAGGTAAAGTTCCTGATAAGTCGGCGCGGCAACTTCATCGCGCTTGCTGTCACCACCAATGAAATCCATGACCTGCCGATACGCCCAGGAGGAAAAACGCACCGCAAATATGAGCAGAGCAATGGAAACAATGGCGGAAACGACAACCACCCCAGTTTGATAGAGACCACTGGTAAGCAAAGTCGAATCAACTGGCGACGACATGGGATGGCCTTTCGTTATTGAGGAAACCTAGCCAATCCGGAAAGTGCCGCCCTTCGGGTACGGTTAGCGGGGGCAGGCTTGGGATGGGGGGCTGATGCAGGATGATTTCTGCAGACAGGGTTTTAGCGAGTGCGGGAGCGATGCCCGTACAGTTATTTACACGGGTCCAAGGCGTGCCGTCCGTTGCGCGCCTCGCTCCGCTCGACGCATCAACGGACGCCCCGCTAGCCACAGTCCAAACGTGTATGCGGGTTTCCACGATTTCGCCTGTTGGCCGGAAGGTCACGCCTTTGGTGACCTTGACGAATTCGGCATAGCGGTTCTGGCGTGCCTCGCGGTGCGTGCAGACCGGGATATCTTTGCGAGGTGCTGCAGGTCCACCACAGAGGCGCACGAAGTCGCCCCAGTTGGAGGCGTCAGCGGCTTCGACGTAGGCGCGCAAGCCCTCCTCTACCTGATCGGCCTTGAGGCGGCGCAGCTCTCGCCAGACGGTGACGCTGGTAGTACCGATGAACTGGAACTGGCGAATTCCGTGACTGGACGCCCAAGCACCGACACGAACAGCGGATTCGTGGATTTTGGCCAGCTTGGCGTCGGAGCTTTCAAAGTCGTAGTCTTCGACCGGGGCGCCGTCCGCCTTGAAGCCGTCGATGTTCTTGCTGATGTACTTGGCGAGGTAGCCGACAGCACTGCCCTTCTCAGGGTCAATCGTCTTGAAGGTGAAACGACGCAGCCATGCGCCCTTTTCGCTTGGCGAATCCTGCAGGGCGTAGTCACGGAAGGTCTTGAGCATGGCCTTGCGATCTGCAGGGGCGACGAAAAGCAACAAGTGCCAATGGGGCGTACCGTCATGGTGCGGCTCGACGGTGCGAACGCCATAGCAGCGGATGCCGTCACGCGCCCACTGCGCGCGGGTGCGTGCCCACACCGTATTGAGGTACTGGTGAACGTGGCGCGGGCTGGCGTGGCAGAAGTTTGGATTCTCCTCGCCGGTCTTGCTTTGCCGTGCGTGCATTCGTCCAGGAGCGGTAAGCGTCAGAAACACGCCAATGTCGCCCTGCTCTTTCGCGTAGTCCTCAAGGCCGCGAGTCCGAACCATGAGTTCGGCGCGCTTGATAACCGGGTTCGACGGGCCTTTGTCGGCCAGTTCCTGCAGGGTGAAGCTGTCGCCGAATTCGTTGGTGGCAACGAGGCTGGACAGGATGTCGCGGTTTTTGCGGCGGCGACCGTTTACACGGGACTGGGTGGCGTCGGAGACATAGAGCGCTCGACGACGGTTAACGAGTCCGGCAGCGATAGCGACAGACTCGAAAGCACGACCATGAACAGACCGAATCTGACGTTTCCAGAAGTCGGGGTCAACGGCGCGGAGTCGGCAGGATTCGAGGTTGGATCGGTCTTTTTTGACTTGGGGGAGCTGAACCAATAGCTTCCCGGCCAGCGCCTGAAGCTCAGGACATTGGCTGCGGGGCCAGCCGCTATGCAGCGCAAGCGCAGCAAGTTTTTTTGCGGTCGTGTCGATCGTTCCCTCATCAAGCAGGACGCTGTCTGCTCTAGCATCAAGGCGTACTCGACGGGGCAACCCGGCCACAGTTTTAGAGCTAAGGAAGCGTCGCAGCCAGACGTTGGCCGCAGAGCGCTGTTCATTGGAGCCTTTGCCATATTTTCGTGACCAGCTGTTGAAAATGGGGGCAACCACGTCACCGGCCAGCCCAGCAGCAGCGATAGTGTGCTTTGCCCATGCCGGATCAGACATGGCAACGAGCTGGCGTTTGGCTTGCTCAGGGGTTGGCGTCGTGAGGTTGCGGCGTTTCATGCTGCACCCCGAACGAATTCAAGCGGCCCGAAAAAGGTAATCCCTTGCGGGCAGCGGTAAATGGCGAGTTCATCCAGGGTGTACTGTGGCAGGTGTTCAGCCCCCAACCGTTGCAGGTGATGGCGTTCCGACAGCGTCAGGTCATCAAAGGCGACGCGCTGGTAGCCTTTGAAGTCCTGCGGGATGAGTTCTGGCAGATTGGGGGTGAACATGATTAGCCGGCCTTTTTCTGCTGCTGGATCACCGGAGCGACCATAGCCATGAAGTCTTCAAAGCCGATGAGCTTCGGAGACACGGCGAGAGCGTCGAACTCACCGACGTAGATCGAGGTTGGCGACAGGATGTAGACGCCGGGAGCGTATGGCGCTTGGTCTTGACCAAGGCGAATGCGGGTTTCAACCGGGTAGCGCTTGAGCTTGCCGGTTTCAGTGTCGTAGGTGGCGGCGTAGGCGGTTTGCGAACGGCTGATACCGGAACGGCCGTCGCGTTGCCACGGCTTTTCGGTAACTGGCTTATCTTCGACTTCGATAACGATCATGATGCAGTCCTCATGGGAAAAAGGCGGAATGGCGTTCCGGTGTTATTGCTGTTGGGGTGAAGCTGAAGCGGCAGGGGGCGGGAGAAACTGGACGTACTCTTGAAAGGCAATATCTCTTGCATGCTTGGCGCTAACGTAACCAGCCAAAACGTTTTGGATATAGTCATGCGACTCACCAGCAATGAGGCCCTCAGCAAGAACTCGGGCATACGAGTTGACTTCAGAATCAACTCTGAGGAAGACATCACGGCGGCGGTCTTTCTCTAAACAGAACTCGGCTTGTGTCATGGCGTTCGGTGTCATGGCTTGTCCCCTGCTAGAATTGGTGTCATGAAGTTCATTGCAGATGCAATTATTTCAGGTGCAATAGTAGTATTGCGCCCGCAATAGTTTCAAGGAGGTATTCGGGTGGAAAGTTCAAAGGACTACTTGGAAGAAGCGCTAAGACGGATGGGCGACAAGCCAGATTCAGAAAAAGCGAAGATGCTGAAAATCGCTCAACCCACTCTGAGCCTGTACCGTTCTGGCGAACGAAAAATGGATGATTTTTCTTGCATCATGATTGCAAGAGTGCTGGGTATAGACCCCATGCGCATCATTGCCGCGTGTCAGGAAGAACGGGAGAAAAGCGAGGAAAGACGGGAGTTCTGGCGGGATTTTCGAAGCACACTAGGAACACTGGTAGCGACCCTAGTGCTGACAACTCTGTTGATGATGACGCCGACCCCTGCTAGTGCAGCAACGGCTGACATAGTAAATATTTCTTATGACAAATGTTTATTATGTCTAATAAACTACGCAGAATCCGCCGCAGATTCACCTCTTCCGCCCGTCTTCTTACTCTGATCAGGCTTTTTCATTTCGGGAAATATGAAGAGGCACTGGCGGCAGAACTTGGCGTGACTGTCAGCACCGTGCAGGCGTGGAAGGCAGATAGTCAGCAGTTTGCTGTAGCTGGCAGTGGTCTTGCAGTCGATTGATGCGTGAAGCATCACCGGACGGCGCCATTCTGGCGACCCTGCGGCGATCAATACAAGATGAAACCATCACCAGCAACCGGCACATGGACAGGAGCCTTGTTTGTGTTCTGGAGGAACAATTCGATGACGTCGCGTACCATGCCATCAGCCGCACGCCAAAATGAAAGAAGCCGACATTTCTGCCGGCTTCTGGGGGTGGTTGAATGGTACAACGTCGCTTTACTACTACAACATAACTACCTTTCACTGCACCAGACACTAACGAAGGTGAGAGCGTTGCCGGCACGATGCCGGAGCTTTAACACGTACAACATCACGTTTACGGTTGGAGGAAAACGCTTTAACAAAGATCAGTGCAAACATCACATACATCAACAAGGTTATCAGCGATACCATCTAGCCCTCCTCCTTCCCAGTGTCTGACTTTTTTATAGTTCATAACCCGGTAATCGCCAAGAAATTATTCTGTCTCTTCCGCGATATCCGAATCGAGCAGCAAATGTGACGGCAAATGCTTGCTGGTCTTGGCGCCCAGCTTGCGCAGTTTTTCGGCACGCCCCAGCAGATTGCCGCTGCCGGTGCTGAGTTGCTTCATCGCGGTACCGTAGCTGTCCTGCACGGTACCAATCTGCTTGCCCAGCTTCTCCAGCGTATCCACCAGCCCCGCCAGCTTGTCGAACATGGCACCGGATTGTCGCGCGATTTCCTGTGCGTTCTGGTTCTGGTGTTCGTAACGCCAGATGCTGGCCACGGTACGCAGTGTCGCCAGCAAGGTGCTGGGGCCGACGATCATGATGCGGCGCTCGAAGGCCTCGTTGAACAGGCCCATGTCGTGCTGCACCGCCAGCAAATAGGCGGGCTCCACAGGCACGAACATGAACACGAAATCGAGCGTGTTGAGCTTGTACAGATCCTGGTAGCGCTTCTCGGACAGGCTGCGGATATGCGCCCGCAATGCGGCGATGTGCGCCTTCAGCTCGCTGTCGCGCACCGCTTCGTCGCTGCTGGCGCTGTAACGCACGTAGGCATTCAGCGACACCTTGGAGTCGATCACCAGCTGCTTGCCTTCCGGCAGGTCGATCACCACGTCCGGCTGATAGCGTTTCTGACCGCCCTCGCCCGTTTCCACCGTGTCCGACACCTGCACGCGGTATTCACGGTCGCGGGTCAAGCCGGAGGTCTCCAGAACCCGCTCCAGGATCATCTCGCCCCAGTTGCCCTGCGTCTTGTTGTTGCTGCCGGTCAGCGCCTGGGTCAGCGCCACCGCATCGTGATTGAGGCGCGTATTCAGCTCCTGTAGCCGACGCAACTCCTGCTCCAGCGTCAGCCGCTCCTTGGAATCCTTGTCGTAGGTGTCCTGCACCAGCTTGCCGAAGTGCTGGATGCGCTCGCCCAGCGGCCCCAGCAACAGGCCGAGGTTTTCACGGTTCTGCTCGGTAAAACGCTTCGACTTTTCTTCCAGAATGTCGGTAGCCAGCGCCTTGAACTGGTTGGACAGCGCCTCGCGCGCCTCCTGCAGCAGCTGCAGCTTTTCCGCCGACTGGCGCTGTTCCTGTTGCAACAGGGTCAGCAGCTCCTGCTCGCGCGCACCCAGCCGGGCCAGATCGTTCTGCTGTGCCTGCCACGCGGCGCGCAACTGCTGCAATTCCTGTTGCAACAACGGCAGCTGCCGCCCCTGCTCTTCGCGTGCGGCCAACCTTTCGCCCTGCTCGCGCAGCTGCAGCTGTTGCTGTTGCAGCTGCCCTTCCAGCTCCGGCAGGCGCTGTGCGCGATTGGCGAGCACCGCCAGTTTTTGCTGCGCCTCGGACAACAGCTGGCGCAGGCTGTCCAGCTGCTGCTGCAGCGCCGTCGTGCGTGCGTGGCTGTCATCGACTTGCCACTGCAAGGACTCGCCCCGCGCCAGTGCCGCGGCCAGTTGTGCCGCAGTTTCGCCCAGCCCGCGCTGGTAGGCAGCCTCGGCGCGGTGCTTGCCGACCAGCCAGGTGGCGGCGATACCTGCACCGGCGCCGGTCAGCAGCGCCATCAGTAGTTCGATCATGGAGTCCTCCGGATTGCGGCCAACCTAGCGTTCAGCCGGGCTGGCGCCAATGCTGGATGTAGATTTGTAATTCCTTGCGTCCCTGCCACTCGTTGGCCGCCAGCTGGTACACCGCGTTGATGGTCTGCGGCAGCCACTCCACCTGGTTGAACAGCATGCCATCGCACTGCACACCGTCCTTTTCCAGGCGCAGCTTCAGGTGTTTGTCGCCAACCACCCGCTGGCTGACGATGTGGAAGTCGTCGTGGAAGGTCGGCGCGGCAAAGCCCTGGCCCCACACCTCTGCGGCCAACGTTTCCGCCACCGCCAGCGACAGCTCGCGGCCGCTGAGCGGGCCGTCGGTTTCCAGCGTGCGGGTCAGCGTGTTACTGTCCAGCAGCTGGCGCGCCACGTCCTCGAAGGCGGCGACGAACTCGTCGAAGCGGGCTTCGGCAATGGTCAGCCCCGCCGCCATCGCGTGGCCGCCGAACTTGAGGATCAGCTGCGGGTGGCGCTTGTACACCAGATCCAGCGCGTCGCGCAGGTGGAAGCCGGGGATGGAACGGCCGGAGCCCTTGATCTCGCCCTCGTCGCCCGGCGCGAACACGATGGCCGGCCGGTGGTACTTCTCCTTCAGCCGAGAGGCGACGATGCCGACCACGCCCTGATGCCAGTCGTCGCGATACAGTGACAAGGTGTAGCGCTGCTCGGCGTCGATGCCGGACAGCACCGCCAGCGCCTCGTCCTGCATGCCGTGCTCGATGCTGCGCCGCTCGCGGTTGAGCCTGTCCAGCTCCTGCGCCAGCGTCAGCGCCTGCGCTTCGTCATCCGCCAGCAGGCAGGCGATGCCGAGGCTCATGTCGTCCAGCCGGCCGGCGGCGTTCAGCCGCGGCCCGACGGTGAAGCCGAGGTCGAAGGCGTTGGCCTTGTGCGCGGCGCGGCCGGCGACACGGAACAGCGCGGCGATACCCGGCGCCATGCGCCCGGCACGCATGCGGCGCAGGCCGTTGTCGACCAGGATGCGGTTGTTGCGATCCAGCTTTACCACGTCGGCCACGGTGCCCAGCGCCACCAGATCCAGCAGCTCGCCCAGGTTCGGCTCCGGCTGCTGCCGGAAGGCGCCACGGGCACGCAGCTCGGCGCGCAGCGCCATCAGTACGTAGAACATCACGCCGACGCCGGCCAGGTTCTTGGACGGAAACTCGCAGCCGGGCTGGTTGGGGTTGACGATCAGCGCCGCAGGCAGCGTGTCGCCGGGCAGGTGGTGGTCGGTGACCAGGACCTCGATGCCGCGGGCGTTGGCCGCCTCGACACCGGCGACGCTGGCGATGCCGTTATCGACAGTAACGATGATGTCCGGCCGGCTCTGCGCCGCCAGCTCGACGATCTCCGGCGTCAGCCCGTAACCGTACTCGAAGCGGTTGGGCACGATGAAGTCGATCACTGCACCCAGCGCCGCCAGTCCCTTGACGGCCACCGCGCAGGCGGTAGCCCCGTCGGCGTCGTAGTCGGCGACCACCAGCAAGCGCTGTCGGGCGGCGATGGCATCGGCCAGTCGCGCGGCCATCGGCTGGATGTTTTTCAGGCTGTGATATGGCAGCAGCCCCTTGAGGCCGTAATCCACTTCGGCGGCGTCGGCGATGCCACGGGCGGCGTACAGCCGCGCCATCAACGGTGCGATGCCTTGCTGGTGCAGCTGCCGGGCGGGATCGGCCGGGACTTGGCGGGTAACGATACGGGTCATTGCGGATACAGTTTGCTGAGTGGCAACGGACGGCGCCACAGTTTCCAGAGATCCAGCCGCGTGGTGCGGCTGTGCAGGCCGGCGCTGCCGTGGCAACACAGCTGCACTTCGCTGAGCCGGCCCTGCTGCAGTGCGGCCAACGTTGGCGCGAACCAGTCGCGCTCCAGCTGCATCAACCCCTCGCGCCAGCCCCACACGTCGCGGAACTGCGCCGCGCCCTCGGCGGCGTCGAGGTGGAGCAGCACGTCGCCGCCCCCTTCCGTCAGTGCAAAGGCGTAGCTCGGGCTGTCGCCGGCAACTCCGGCCTGCTGCGCCAGCTGCTGCCACAGCGGGTCATGGCTGTGTACCGCCGGATAGGCGCTGGCCAGCGACTGCGGCTGGCTGGCCTCGCCCCAGAACCACAGGCTGTTCACCGTCGGCTCGCCGCGCGCCTCGCGCGCTTCGTTGACCGGGTGGGTGTACAGCAACATCTGCAGCTCGTTGAGAAAGCGGCTCCAGCGCATGCCGTTTGCGCCCTTGGGCAGGTGATGGTTGATGTCTTCGCCGATCACGTCCGGCAGCGCCGAAAACTCGGCGCCGCTGGCTTGCGGCAAGGCGACGAACCAGCGCGCCGGTGTCGGTGCATGGAACACCAGGCCGTCCTCGGCGAAAAAGGCGTTCAGGCTGGCCAGCAGCGCCGCCGTTTCGTCTTGTGAGAGATTCATGATGCCGATGTCGCCCAGCAGCGCGCGGTCGCGATCGACGCGCAGGTTGACCGGATCGGCAATCAGCCAGCTGACCGCCGGCGCCAGCCCGGCGGCGTGGGCAAGGTTGGCCGCAAGCGCCGGCTGCGGCAGGCCGAAGGTGCGGCACAGCATCTCGCTGGCGCTCAGCGACTCGCTGCGCCACTGGCCGCGGCCCAGCAGCGTCGACAGCGCCGGCAGCGACAGGTCCTTGCACAGCTCGGGGCCGGCGTCACTGTCCAGCCAGGTCAGGCCGGGAACAAACAGGGTGTATTTCATGGCGGGTGTAGCGTCGGGTGGGTGACATGCGATGACAAGCGGTCATCGGCACAGGCCGGCATTGTAGCGGTTTGCAGCCGGCGCTGACCAATTGCCGCGGGGCTTGAACTTATTTAGCGACAAAACAGTCTGTGCAGGCGGCCCCGCTTTTTCTGCGCGCAGCAAAGCTGGGATCTGTCGTAAATCTGGCGATGACATGGGACTAGTTTGTTGATTCTTAAACATTATTTGTTTGCCTGTGGACATTTTTTTGCTAACCTGCCTCCTTTGTATTTTTATCAATAGCTGTTGATTAAGCAGCTTGTTCGATAAACGTGCTTGTCCCGGACACCATCCGGGCCATACAAGACGAAGAGATCCATGAACTACCAGACACTGCTGCAATTCCGTCAACAAGGCCTCCAGCGCCTGATGAAACATCGCTTCAGCTGGCTGATCGGCGTGGCCACCCTGCCCTTTCTCGGCGTACTGACCGCCGTTGCCGTCGCCCCGGGCGCGGCACAACAGGCGCCACTTGAAGTGCGCGAAGTCAGCCAGTCGCTGGCACTGCCGGCACTGCCGGGCGGCGAGTCCGATGGCTCGCGCTACTGGCGTGAAGAGCGCATCCAGCGCGGCGACACCATTGCCCGCGTGCTGAACCGCCTCGGCGTCGGCAGCGACGAAGCCAACCGCTTCATCCATACCGCGCCGGTGTCGCGCGACGTGCTGAAACTGCGCGCCGGCGCCACGCTGTCGGTACAGATCAACGACCAGGGCGAACTGTTCGGCCTGCGCTTCCTCAACGATGACGAAAACGGCGAAAAAGTGCTGGTCGTGATCGAGAAACAGGGCGATCAGTGGCAGGCCAGCGCCGAGCCACCACGCACCGAGGTGATCCAGGCGGTACGCTCCGTCGAGATCCGCACCAGCCTCAGCGGCGCACTGGCTCAGGCCGGCGTGCCGGTCGAGGTGCGCACCCAGCTGGGCGAGATCTTCTCCGACCAGCTGGACACCACCCGCCTGCAACCGGGTGACCGTGTCAACCTGGTCTACGAAACGCTGCTGTACAAGGGTTCGCCGATTGCCAACGGCAACGTGCTGGCCGCCGAGGTCCAGTCCGGCGGCAAGACCTGGCAGGCGTTCTACTTTGCCCACGACAGCGAATCCGGTGCCTACTACGATGCCGCCGGCCAGTCGCTGCGCAAGGGTTTCAGCAACCAGCCGGTCAGCAATGCCCGCATCAGCTCCGGCTTCGGCATGCGCTTCCACCCGGTGCTGCGCAGCCTGCGCATGCACGAGGGTATCGATTACGCCGCCGGCAGCGGCACGCCGATCATGGCCACCTCCGACGGCGTGATCGACACCATCGCCAGCCAGAGCGGCTACGGCAACGTGGTGATCATCAAGCACAACGCCAAGCTGTCGACGCTGTATGCGCACATGAGCCGTTTCGAGCCGAAACTGACACGCGGCAGCAAGGTGTCCGCCGGCCAGGTGATCGGCTATGTCGGCAGCACCGGCCGCTCCACCGGCCCGCACCTGCACATGGAAGTGCGCGTCAACGGCCAGGCGGTCGATCCGTCGACCAACGCCCTGCCGGTGCCGGGGCTGAGCACGCAACAACGCTTGGCCTTCCGCCAGCAGAGCGTTAAGCTGGCGGCTAATTTGAAGCTGCTCAGGGAGATTCCGGTCAGCGTTGCCCAGCTGGAGTAAACGCCCCCGTGCAATCCGTAACCCTGACAGCACCACTGTCAGGGTTTTTTCATGTCTGCGTACTTTATCGGTTTGATGTCCGGCACCAGCCTCGACGGCGTGGATGCGGTTCTGGTGGATTTCTCCGGCCCGCGTTTCCGCGTTTGCGGCGAGGCCTTCGTCGACTATCCGGCGGCGCTGCGCGAGGACATCCTTGCGCTGCAGACCCCGGCACACAACGAGCTGGACCGCAGCGCCCAGCTGGCCAACCAGCTGGCGCAGCGCTACGCGCAAGTGGTGCAGCAGCTGCTGGCCCATTGCCAGCTCGACGCCAGCGCCGTGAGCGCCATCGCCTGCCACGGCCAGACCATCCGCCACGCACCGGAGCGCGGCTACACGCTGCAGCTTGGCAACCTGGCGCTGCTGGCCGAACTGACCGGCATCGACGTGATCGGCGACCTGCGCAGCCGCGACGTCGCCGCCGGCGGCCAGGGTGCGCCGCTGGTACCCGCCTTCCACGCCCATGCCTTTCATGACGCGAGCGTGAACCGCCTGATCGTCAACATCGGCGGCATCGCCAATCTGACCTACCTCGGCCGCGACGGCGCGGTGTCCGGTTTCGACAGCGGCCCCGGCAACATGCTGCTCGACGCCTGGATCAAGCTGCATTGCGGCCAACCTTATGACGCCGACGGCGCGTGGTCGGCCTCCGGCAGCGTGCATCCGCGCCTGCTGCAACAACTGCTGGCCACCGCCTACTTTGACGCGCCACCACCCAAGAGCACCGGCCGCGACCTGTTCGACTTGGCCTGGCTGCAAGCCCAGCTGCACGCGCTGGGCGAGCCGCTGCGCCCGGCCGACGTGCAGGCCACCCTGGCCGAGCTGGTGGCGCACAGCATCGTCAACGCCGCGCAGCAGTTCCTGCCCGCCGTCAGCGCGGTCTACCTGTGCGGCGGCGGCGCGCGCAACCGCGATCTGCGCCAGCGGCTGCAGCAACGTTGGCCGCAGGTCGGCTGGCACCTCACCGACGAGCTGGGACTCCCGCTGCAGCAGGTGGAAGCCACCGCCTTTGCCTGGCTGGGCTATTGCTTCAGCCGGCGCCAGGGCGCCAACCTGCCGGCGGTGACCGGCGCCAGCGGCCGGCGCGTGCTGGGCGCGCTGTATCCGGCCTGACAAATTCACGCGCCGGCGCGCGGCTTTTGTGCGGTTTGCCGATATAATCAGCCACCACCCTAATCAAACAGAATATTCAATGCGCCTCTTCAAGCGTAAAGCCGTTGTCCGCAACACCGACCCGCTGCCGCCACGGCTCTCCAGCCTGCTGCGCGAAGCGTGGTGGTTGCTGATGGCCGTGACCGCCGTTTACCTCGTTCTGACGCTGGCGTCTTTCTCTCCTGCCGATTCCTCCTGGTCGCACAGCTCGGCCGATGCGCAGGTGCGCAACTATGGCGGCGCCTTTGGCGCCTGGCTGTCCGACATCCTGCTGTACCTGTTCGGCTACTCGGCGTGGCTGAGCGTGGCGTTCTGCCTCGCCGCCATCGCCTGGGGCTATCGCCAGCTGGGCGACGGCATCCGCCGCCCCGGGCCGATGGCGTGGGCGGCCTCGTTCGGTTTCCTGCTGTTCATTCTTTGCTCCGCCAGCCTCGAAGCGCTGATCTGGCGTGACGAAACGCTGAACCTGCCACTGGTCGCCGGCGGCCTGTTTGGCCAGTTCCTCGGCGATGTCGCCGCGCGCGTGTTCGGCCTGACCGGCGGCGGTCTGCTGTTGCTGGTGAGCGGCGCCATCGGTTTCTCACTGTTTACCGGCGTGTCCTGGCTGAACATGATGGAGCGCATCGGTGCCGCCATCGAGGACGGCGTGCTGAAGGCCTGGCAAGCGTGGCAGGCACGCCAGGACCGCGAAATCGGCCGCGAAATCGCGCAGCAGCGCGAAGAAAAAGTCGTCACCGAGAAGAAGAAGATCGAGGACAAGCCACCGGTGCGCATCGAGGCGCCGGTACTGGACATCCCGCTGTCGCCCAAGGTGACCAAGCCGGTACAGCAGTCGCTGTTTGCCGCGCCTGGCGACGATACCCTGCCCGGCCTGCCGCTGTTGGCCGCACCGAAGGAACAGGGCGAGCCGGTCTCCGCCGAAACGGTGGAATACACCTCGCGCCTGATCGAACGCAAGCTGGCCGATTTTGGCGTCGACGTGAAAGTGGTCGCCGCCTACCCCGGTCCGGTGATCACCCGTTACGAGATCGAGCCGGCCATCGGCGTCAAGGGCGCACAGATCGTCAACCTGATGCGTGACCTGGCGCGCGCGCTCTCCCTGGTGTCGATCCGGGTGGTGGAAACCATCCCCGGCAAGACCTATATGGGCCTGGAACTGCCCAACCCGAAGCGCCAGATCGTACGCCTGTCGGAGATCGTCGGCTCCGACAGCTACCAGAACATGAGCTCGCGGCTGGCGATGGCGCTGGGCAAGGACATTGCCGGCCAGCCGGTGTCCGCCGACCTCGCCAAGATGCCGCACGTGCTGGTAGCCGGTACCACCGGCTCCGGCAAATCGGTGGCCATCAACGCGATGATCCTGTCGGTGCTGTACAAGGCGACGCCGAAGGAAGCGCGCCTGATCATGGTCGACCCGAAGATGCTGGAACTGTCGGTGTACGAAGGCATCCCGCACCTGCTGGCGCCGGTGGTCACCGACATGAAACAGGCGGCCAATGCGCTGAACTGGTGTGTCGGCGAGATGGAAAAACGCTACCGGCTGATGTCCAAGCTCGGCGTGCGCAACCTCGCCGGCTACAACCAGAAGATCCGCGACGCGGAAAAGGCCGGCGAGAAGCTGCCCAACCCGTTCAGTCTGACGCCGGAGACACCGGAGCCGCTGGAGACCATGCCGATGATCGTGGTGGTGATCGACGAGCTGGCCGACCTGATGATGGTGGCCGGCAAGAAGATCGAGGAACTGATCGCCCGTCTGGCGCAGAAGGCGCGCGCCGCCGGCATCCATTTGATCCTCGCCACGCAGCGGCCGTCGGTGGACGTGATCACCGGCCTGATAAAGGCCAACATCCCGACACGGATCGCGTTCCAGGTGTCCAGCAAGATCGACAGCCGTACCATCCTCGACCAGATGGGCGCCGAGACGCTGCTGGGACAGGGCGACATGCTGTACCTGCCGCCGGGCACCGGCTACCCGTTGCGCGTGCACGGCGCCTTTGTCGCCGACGACGAAGTGCACCAGGTGGTGGAATTCCTCAAGACCACCGGCGAGCCGGACTACATCGAAGGCATCCTCACCGGCGGCACCGAAACCGAGGCTGGCGACGGCGGTGATGATCTCTCCGGCAGCAATGACACGGAAGCCGATCCACTGTACGACGATGCCGTCGCCATTGTGCTGAAAACGCGCAAGGCGTCGATTTCGTCGGTGCAGCGCCACCTGCGCATCGGCTACAACCGCGCCGCGCGCCTGATCGAACAGATGGAAGCCAGCGGCATCGTCTCGGCCATGGAAACCAACGGCAACCGCAGCGTGCTGGTGCCGGCGCGAGAGGAATAAGCCGCGCCATTCGTGGCACAAGGTTGGCCGCAGCAATGCGGCCATTGCTTTTTCAGGCCCGCAAGGTAAGCTTCACACTTATTATTTGTACTGGACAAAACATGGCCGCACCGCTCGCAGAACCGGCTTTCCGCCACAGCTACACCCCCAAGACCGGCGTGTTGCTGATCAACCTCGGCACCCCCGAGGCGCCGACCGCCAAGGCCCTGCGCCCCTACCTCAAGCAGTTCCTGTCAGACCAGCGCGTGATCGAAATCCCGAAAGCGCTGTGGTGGCTGATCCTCAACGGCATCATTCTCAACCTGCGCCCGCGCAAGAGCGCCGAGAAGTACGCCAGTATCTGGAGCAGCGAGGGCTCGCCTCTGCTGGTCCATACCCGCAACCAGACCAGACTGCTGGCCGAACAGCTGGCGGCCGCCAGACTGGAGCATGTGGTAGTCGACTTCGCGATGCGCTATGGCAATCCGTCGGTCGACAGCGTGCTGCGCGGCATGCGTGAGCAGGGTGTCGAGCGTTTGCTGGTGGTACCGCTGTATCCGCAATACGCTGGCTCTTCGGTGGCGACCGCGCTGGACGAGGTGTTCCGCAGCCTGCTGCGCATGCGCAACATGCCGGAAATCCGCACCGTACGCCATTTCCACGATTTCCCGCCTTATATCGAGGCGCTGGCGCGACAGGTGGAGGCGCACTGGCAGGCAAACGGCCGTGGCGACAAGCTGCTGATGTCGTTCCACGGGGTGCCGCGTTTCACGCTGGACAAGGGCGACCCTTATCACTGTGAATGCCTGAAAACCGGCCGCCTGCTGGCGGAGCGGCTGCAGCTGAGCAAGGAACAGTATGTGGTGGCATTCCAGAGCCGCTTCGGCAAGGCGGAGTGGCTCAAGCCCTATACCGTCGACACGCTGACGGCACTGGCCAAGGCCGGCACGCAAAAACTGGACGTGATGTGCCCCGGCTTTGTCGGCGACTGCCTGGAGACACTGGAAGAGATCGCCATGGAAGGCAAGGAGATTTTCCTGACCAACGGCGGTGGCGAATACCGCTATATTTCCTGTCTCAACGAAGATCCAAACTGGCTGAATGCACTGACAGCACTGGTACAGCAGCATCTTGGTGGCTGGATAACAACACCGGATGATCCGGTGCTGCGTTTTCAGCGTGCGCAAGATTCAGGCGCAAACGGCTAGCAAAAGCGATTTTTTCACCCCAATGGCGCACCAGTATGGTGCGCCATTGTTCATTTTATACTTTATCCGCCTGGCAATCTGACCAATGCGGTGCAGCAAATATGTCATAACCTTTGACGTGTCAGACAATCTCCAAACTGGTGAAATCAAACTTCGTTGACACTGCATAGGGTGCTACGCATAATCAGTCCGCATCTGCTCTTTCCAAAAGAACTGAGCGGATCTTACAAGTCACATGACTAAGATCAGGGGAAACACAAGATGAATAAATTCGCACGCCTTAGCCTCTTTGCAGCAGCCGCCATCGCACTGACTGCCTGCGGCAACAAAGAAGAACAACCAGCTGCTGATGCTTCCGCTGCCGCGGCCGATGCCGGCGGTGAAGTGGTAGTCAAAATCGGTCAAGTATCGCCAATGACCGGTCCGATTGCTCACCTGGGCAAAGACAACGAATTTGGCGCGCGTCTGGCCATTGAAGACCTGAACGCCGAAGGCGTCGAGATCGGTGGCAAGAAAGTCAAGTTTGAACTGGTTTCCGAAGATGCCCAGGCTGACCCGAAAATCGGTACCCAGGTTGCACAGCGTCTGGTTGATGCCCAGGTTGTCGGCGTGGTTGGTCACCTGAACTCCGGTACCACCATCCCTGCATCCAAGATCTACTCCGATGCCGGCATCCCGCAGATCTCCCCTTCCGCGACCAACCCTGACTACACCAAGCAAGGTTACAAGACCACCTTCCGTGTGATTGCCAACGACGTACAGCAAGGCAAGGCACTGGGTGAGTTTGCCGTGGACAACCTGAAAGCGAAAAAAGTCGCCATCATCGACGACCGTACCGCTTACGGCCAGGGTCTGGCTGACGAGTTCGAAAAAGCAGTTAAAGCCAAAGGTGGCGCGATCTCCAAGCGCGAGTTCACCACCAACACCGCCACCGACTTCAACGCCATCCTGACCTCGATCAAATCGACTCAGCCTGACGTGATCTTCTACGGCGGCATGGACGCACAGGCAGCACCACTGGCCAAGCAGATGCAGCGTCTGGGCATCAAGGCCAAGCTGATGGGCGGCGACGGCTGGCAGACTCCGGAGTTCATCAAACTGGCTGGCGAAGCATCCGAAGGTCAGTACTCCTCCAGCTGCGGCGTGCCACGCGACAAGATGCCAGGTTTCGCGGCATTCAACGACAAGTTCAAAGCCAAGTTCAACACCGACGTACAGATCTATGCTCCTTACGAGTACGATGCTGTGAAAGTCCTGGTTGACTCCATGAAACGTGCCGGTTCGACCGATCCTAAGGTCTACCTGCCGGAAGTGGGCAAGACCCAGATGACCGGTGTGACCGGCGAGATCTCCTTTGACGAAAAAGGCGATATCAAGAACGGCGCAGTCACCGTTTACCAGGTTAAAGGCGGCAAGTGGGAAGTGGTTTCCACTGTTGGCGGCCCAGCCCAGTAAGCTGATCTGACAAGCTTGTTGTACCTGAAAATGGCGCCCTGACGGGCGCCATTTTTTATGCTTGCCATATCGCAATGCAGCATTTAAGATCATTGCAACACGCGTCGATTGTATCCAGTCGCCGCTCCCCTTTGTTTCCACGACTGCCACCACCCCGCGCGGTCCGGACACAATGTCACGACAACAGGCGCCCGACCGGGCCCGGTTCGGCTGACCATAAAACCACCTGCATTTTACAAACAGAATGTTCCCGCTATGAGGAACAGGGACACGTTTTCACCATGAATCCATATCGCCTCTCCGCTATCGCCGCGGCCGCACTGACGCTGGCCGCCTGCAACAACGCCGAACCACAGCAAGACGCATCCGCCAGCGCCCCCGCTGCCGCGCAGGAACACGTGGTCAAGATCGGTTCCGCCAACCCGCTGACCGGCCCGTTCGCACACTGGGGCCGTGACGCCGACAATGGCGTACAGCTGGCTGCCGAAGAAGCCAACGCGGAAAAGCTGACCCTGGACGGCAAGCCGGTCCGTTTTGAAGTGATCTCCGAAGATGACCAGGCCGACCCGAAAGTCGCCACCCAGGTTGCGCAGCGCTTTGTCGACGCCGGCGTTGCCGCCGTAATCGGTCATCTGACCTCCGGTGCCGCCATCCCGGCGTCTCGCCTGTACAACGATGCCGGCATCACCATGATCGCCGGTTCGGTGACCAGCCCGAAATTCACCGAGCAAGGCTACAACAACACCTTCCGCATCATCGCCAATGACCTGCAACAGGGTCAGGCGCTGGCCAAGTACGCGGTGACCGAGCTGAAGTCGAAGCGCATCGCCGTCATCGACGACCGCACCACCTACGGCCAGGGCCTGGCCGACGACTTTGCCAAGGCTACTGAAGCGGCCGGCGGCACGATCGTCAAGCGCGAATACACCACCAACAGCGCCACCGACTTCATGGCGATCCTGACCTCGATCAAGGGCGAGAAGCCGGAACTGATCTTCTACGGCGGCATGGACGCACAGGCTGGCCCGCTGGTGAAGCAGATGCGCAAGCTGGGTATCACCGCGGTATTCATGGGTGCCGACGGGGTCAACACCGCCGAGTTCGCCAAGCTGGCGGGCAAGGATGGCGAAGGTGCCTACGCTTCCAGCGCCGGCGCCTCGAAAGAGCTGATGCCGGGCTACACCGCGTTCAACACCAAGTACAAGGCGCGCTTCAACGGTGAAATCCAGGCCTACGCGCCGTACACCTACGACGCCACCCGCGTGGTGATCGATGCGATGAAACGCGCCAACTCCGCCGATCCGAAGAAATACCTGGCCGAAGTCGGCAAGACCTCGCTGCAGGGCGTGACCGGCCCGATCGCCTTTGAAAGCAACGGCGACATCAAGAACGGCACCGTGACCCTGTACCGCCTGGAAGGCGGCAAGTGGGCCGGCGTGGCCAAGCCGGCCAGCGACGCTTCCGCCGCGCAATAAGCCTGAGCGTGACGCAACAACGCCGTTTCCGCTGTAGCGGGAACGGCGTTTTTTGTGGCCGAATCAGCGTCGGCGCAGTGGCACCGGACACGTCCGGCACCCCTTGTCCGCGCTTTAGCCGGTCAGATCCTTGATCGTGGTTGATCCACCGTTGGTCTTGACGCTGTCGATG